>VFQO010000314.1_pt1 | contig 56063 bp, 57 predicted proteins | sample 3512331 | NCBI WGS metagenome assembly VFQO01 (sample SAMN10412371, study PRJNA504923) | tailings metagenome | isolation source: Replicate 3 from Balatoc abandoned mine | place: Philippines: Itogon, Benguet | collected 2017-08-28 | reverse complement strand
GCCATGAAGCCGACATTGTGCCGGTGGAGCGCATAGCGCGGTCCGGGATTTCCGAGGCCGACCCAGATCTGCATGCGCGCTCACTAGAGTGTGCGGATGAAATTTCAATCGCCTCGGGGCCGCTGGCGTGCAATCTCGCCGACCTATGCCAAGGTCACGCAAGACAAAGCACACAGGACCGGTCGGCAGGGCACTCGGGCCATTCGCGCGCTGTTTCCGGTGGTTCGGCAACAGGCCATTCGGCGCATTCGGTGCCGGAAGACTGCGGGGACTCGTGCTGGGACTGCCCGCGTTCGGGTTGATGACGGGCGCGGCCAAACTGGTGGGTCACCCTGTCGCTTCATTGAGCGCATGGCAGTTTATGCTGCTTCTGGCGTTGCCCGCCATGGCTGCGGTCTTGGTCCTGTGGGGTGTCGTCGATCAGGCGATCAGAAGGCTTGATCGCGATGACAGGCCGTCTGCTACCGACTGGATGATCATGGTGGGCACGCCGGTTCTGGGCCTGATCGCCATCATGGCCTTCATGCGCTGAACCAAAAACGCCGGACTTCCCGCAAAGGAAGCCCGGCGCTTGCGAAAGCCGTTGATGGCAGCGCGCTTACTCGGAAGCGGCTTCGCCTTCGCTGCTCTTGAGGCCCGACGGGGCGATCACGGTGGCGATGGTGAAATCGCGGTCGGTGATCACGCTGGTCACGCCCTTGGGCAGGGTCACGTTGCTGATGTGGATCGAATCGCCGATTTCGCGGCCGGTGACGTCGATCTGGATCTCGTCAGGAATGTCCGCGTTGGGGCACAGCAGTTCGAGTTCGTGACGCACGATGTTGAGCACGCCGCCCTTCTTGAGGCCGGGCGAATCCTCTTCGTTGATGAACACCACCGGCACCGAGACCTCGACCTTGCTGTCGCCGGTCAGGCGCAGGAAATCGACATGGGTCGGGCGGTCGGTCACCGGGTGGAAGGCGACATCCTTGGGGAGCGTGCGGACGGACTTGCCACCGATCTCGATGATGACGATCGAGTTCATGAAGTGGCCGGTGCCCAGCTGGCGCACCAGTTCCTTCTGCTCGACGTGGATCATGGTGGGTTCTTCCTTGCCGCCATAAATGACAGCAGGGGTCCGACCTTCGCGGCGAAGTGCTCGGGAGGCTCCCTTGCCAGCCCGTTCGCGCGCTTCGGCCGGCAGGGTAAGAGTCTCGCTCATACGGATGCCTTTCGAATGCGTGTTTGATTGCAGTAGTCACCGGCGCGACCGCCTCCAGGGATGACCGGATGCGCCGAAGCGCGGGCCCTTAGAGAGAGATTGCCCGAAACGCAACCCGTTTAGGGGATGCGGCGGAGGCGGTAGCCCTCGGCCTCCAGCAGCGCGGCGAGGCCTTGCGCGCCGACAAGGTGCGCAGCGCCCACCGCGATGAGCGGGCGCGGGGGTTCGGCCAGAAGCGGCACGAGCGCCGCCGTCCAGCGGCGGTTGCGGGCGGTCAGCAGCGCCTCGCGCAGGGCCGGATCGGCGAGGAAACTCTCGCGCGTGGAAGCCTCGATCGCCGCCGCATCGCCTGCCAGCCAGGCCCGCTGGAGCCGGGCCGGGTCTTGCCGCACACGCTCGCTCTCGCGCACCACCGCGGCGAGCATCGTGGCTTGCGCGCTTTCGGGCAGGCGGTCGAAGATGCCGAGCTGGCCGCGTGCACCTTCGAGCTCGCGTACCGGACGGCCTGCAAAGTCGGCGATCAGCGCGCGGTCGACCCCGCTGGCCGGGTCGCCGCTGGCATCGACCTGCGCCAGCATGATCGCCGCAGCCCATGTCTCGCGCGCGGAAAAGGTGGCCTCGTCAAGGTCTCCGCGCGCCATCAGCGCAGCAAGCCGCGGGCGCAGATTGGCAGGCACGCGTTCGGCGAGCGGCGGCAGGTCCGGGGACGTGGCCAGTGCGGAGAACGTCTGCGCCATGCCCTCGGCGTCGCCGAGCGCGGCAACCTCCACCACAAGCACATCGGCCGCGTCGATGACGCGGCCGATTGCCGGGGTGCGCCAGTCGGTATCGGGGGGGAGGGCATGGATGGTGCCGAGCATCCACCCCTCCACCGCCCCATCGGCACTGGCGATTTCATAGAGCAACGGGCTGGGGGGTGGGCCCGCTGCGCGCTCGGCCGGAGCATCGCCGCATCCGGCCAGCGAAAGTATCAGGAGCGGGGCGATGATCGCGTCGGCGCCGCGCCCGATCATCGCCCGGAGCGCCCGGACCATCACTTCACCCGGGTGACCGTAATGCCCTTGGCGGTGAGGTAATCCTGCACACTCCTGGCACCGGCAAGGTGGCCTGCGCCGACGGCGATGAACACCGTGCCCGGCGCATCGAGGCGGGTATCGATCCACTCGGCCCAGTTGGCGTTGCGATTGTAGAGCAGCGCCTCGGCGACCGCCGGGTCGCTCATGCCTTCGTTCATCACGGCGGCGAGCTGATCGGCATCGCCCTTGATCCATTCGGCCACCATCCGGTCGAGCGTCGGCTTGACATCGTCGATGCCTTCGGCGGCATCCATCATGAAGGCGACCTGCGCCTCCTGCGTCATGCCATCGAAGATCCCGAGCTGGAACTCCGCGGTCTCGAGCGCGCCGGTCTCCTTGCCCTCCGCCTTGGCGAGCAGGACCTTCTCGACGCCGCTGTTCGGGTCATAGCCCTGCTGCATCAGCGGCAGGATCGCAAAGGTCAGGCCCGCGAGCCACGGCTTGAGCGGATCGAAAGCCTCGACCGGGATGCCGATCTTGCCCATGGCGGTCGTGTAGGTGGCGCTCTCGTCGGCATCGAGGAGCGAGCGCAGGGTGGTGCCGGCCGGCAACAGCCCCTTGGCCTGGGTCAGCTGCTGGAGCTCGGCCTGGCTGCCTGCATCCATCGGGATCTCGGTGACGATCGTCTGCGAGGCTCCGAGCGCCTCGGCGATCGGGGCATCGTACCATTCGAGCCCCTGCGGCAGCACGTGGACCGTACCGAACAGGTAGATGGTGGTGTCCGCGTCGGCGACCTTCCACAGGGCCGGGCCCTTGCCGGCGGGCGCGGCGGCGGGGGCCGCGGCGTGGCCAGCGTGCTGATCATCGGCAAGGGCGGGGTTCGCGGCAAGCAGCGCCAGCGGCGCAGCGGCAAGCGCAAGAAGCGCGGCAAGTTTCATTGTCGAATTCCTTTCGTCAGGGGTGGGTTGTGAGGGGTCAGAACACGGCAGGCAAGCGTGCTGGCGCGGTCCTTCGCACAGGTCAGAGCCGCCAGCGGGCATAGAGGTAGGAGACACCCATCGAAACGAAGCCGATGGCGAACAGCCCGAAGGCATGAGGGGCCGGCACGAAGCCGCCGGCATGGAGCGCGGCCCAGGTGGGAAAAGCGCCCATCACCGACAGGAAACCGCCCGAATAGCCGATCAGGCCCTGCTCGCGCTGATAATCGTCGACCATGCGAAAGCTGATGATCGGCAGTGCGAGGAAACCCGCCAGCATCAAGGCCGCGATCAGCAGGGCCTGCATCGGCGGCAAGCGCAGCAGTTCCCAGTCGCCGGCCAGCAGATTGCCGTCGCCCTGATCGAAGAAACCGGTGGCAAAGCCGGCAATGCCGCCGACCAGCCCACAGAAGACGACATAGGCGAAATAGCGCCGGCGGCGGGTCATGCTGCGCACCTCGCCGGGGCCGAGGTTTGGCTTCGCGTTCCAGATCATTGCGGCTCTCCGTCGTCGAAGATGTCCTCGATCCGCATGGCGAACAGGCGCGCAATGCGGAAGGCGAGGGGGAGGGAGGGGTCGTGCTTGCCGGTCTCGATGGCGTTGACCGCCTGGCGCGAGACGTCGAGCCGCCCGGCGAGCTCCGCCTGGCTCCAGTCACGCTCGGCGCGCAGGACCTTGAGGCGGTTCTTCACGAGGCTCAAAACCCCAGCGCGGTGGTGATCTTGGCAAGGATGCTGCCGGTGGCAAAGCCGGTCATGGCAAGCATGACGAACACCTGCCACTGCTTCACGCAGACGGTCTTTTCGAGAAAGGACATGGCGGAACCTCACAGGAAGGTGGTTTGGAGAACCTGACACGATGTCAGGTATGCATGACTATATGTCGCGATTCGCTGACTATGTCAAGTACACCTTACCTTTTGTCGCATCATCATGTCCTGCTTTCTGCCCGCGTCATTGTTGCTGCGCTGCGGCATTGACGCTTTCGGGGTGTTCGGCCATGGCGAGCCGCCATGAGCGCCGTCCCCGCCTTTTCTCCCCCGCCGCGCGATCCCGCGCGCTCGTTTCAGGACATGATCCTGACGCTCCACGACTTCTGGAGCGCAGAGGCAGGATGCGTCATTCTTCAGCCCTACGACATGCGCATGGGCGCCGGCACCTTCCACACCGCGACCACCCTGCGCGCATTGGGCCCGGAACCGTGGAACGCCGCCTTCGTCCAGCCCTGCCGCCGCCCGACCGACGGGCGCTATGGCGAAAACCCCAACCGGCTGCAGCACTACTACCAGTATCAGGTGATCCTGAAGCCATCGCCTTCGAACATTCAGGAGCTTTACCTGAAAAGCCTCGCCGCGATCGGGATCGATCCGCTGGCGCACGACATCCGCTTTGTCGAGGACGACTGGGAATCGCCCACGCTAGGCGCCTGGGGGCTGGGCTGGGAAGTATGGTGCGACGGGATGGAAGTGACCCAGTTCACCTACTTTCAGCAGATGGGCGGCTTCGATTGCAAGCCGGTCGCGGGCGAGCTGACCTACGGGCTCGAACGCCTCGCCATGTATATCCAGGGCGTCGACAACGTTTATGACCTCGCCTTCAATTCGGCGGGCGTATCTTACGGCGAGGTGTTTCTCGAAAACGAGAAGCAGATGTCCAAGTGGAACTTCGAGGTCGCCAACACCGAGGCGCTCTTCGACCTCTTCGCCAAGGCCGAGGCCGAGTGCCGAAACGCGCTTGCCGCAGGCGTGCCCATCGCAGCCTACGAACAGGCGGTCGAGGCGAGCCACGTGTTCAACCTGCTGCAGGCGCGCGGGGTGATCTCGGTGCAGGAACGCGCCAGCTACATGGGCCGGGTGCGCGACCTCGCGCGCTCGTCCTGCGAGGCCTATGCCGAGAAGATGACGCCCGAATGGCAGGCCAAGTATCCCGGGTGGGTGCTGTGATGGTCCGCCTCCAACTCCCGTTCGTGTCGAGCGAAGTCGAGACACCCTGCACAAACCTCTCGACTGCGCTCGAGGCGAACGGAGCGTGCGCATAATGGCCGACTTCCTGCTCGAACTGGCCTGCGAGGAAATCCCCGCCCGGATGCAGGCAGGCGCGCGTGCGGAACTCGAAAAGCTGTTCCGCCGCGAGCTGGACGCGGCGGGCGTCAAACCGGGCGACCTCACCATCTGGTCCACCCCGCGCCGCCTTGCCCTGATCGCGCGCGGGCTGCCGCTCGCCACCGAGGCCGTGAGCGAGGAAGCCAAGGGGCCGCCGGAGGGCGCTCCCGATGCCGCCATCGACGGCTTCTGCAAGAAGGCTGGCGTGACGCGCGACCGGCTCCAGGTGCGGGACGTCAAGGGCCGCATGACCTATTTCGCGGTGATCGAGCAGCCGGGCCGCGCGATGGCCGATGTGCTGGCCGCCGCGATCCCGGCAATCATCCGCGATTTCAGCTGGCCCAAGTCGATGCGCTGGGGTGCGGCCTCGATCACCACTGATTCCCTGCGCTGGGTGCGCCCGCTTTCGGGGATCGTCGCGCTGCTCGATGGCGAAGTGGTCGCGTGCCAGGTTGGCGGCATCGCGTCCGGCGCCGCCACGCAGGGCCACCGTTTCCACCATGATGGCGAGATCACCATCGGTGGCGCCGACGACTACGCCGAAAAGCTGCGTGCCTGCCACGTGATCGTCGACCACGAGGAACGCGCCGCGATCATCCGCAAAGGCGCGGCCAAGGCCGCCGCCGAAGCGGGCCTGACGCTGGTCGCCGACGAGGGGCTGGTGATCGAGAACGCCGGGCTCACCGAATGGCCGGTGCCCCTGCTGGGCCGCTTCGACGAGGCCTTCCTCGACGTGCCGCCCGAGGTCATCCAGCTGACCGCGCGGGTGAACCAGAAATATTTCGTGTGCGAGGGGGCGGACGGCAAACTCGCCAACGCCTTCGTGTGCACCGCCAACATTACCCCGGCGGACCCGGCCGTGGTGGTGGACGGCAACCGCAAGGTCCTTGCCGCGCGCCTCTCCGACGCGCGCTTCTTCTGGGAGCAGGACCAGAAGACGCCGCTGGCGGTTCACGCGGAAAAGCTGGCGCGCATCACCTTCCACGAAAAGCTGGGAACGGTCGCCGACAAGGTCGAGCGGGTGGCGAAGCTGGCGCGCTGGTTGTGCGAAGAGGGGATCGTCCGGCCCACCTCCGTTCGTGTCGAGCGCAGTCGAGACACCGGGCAAGGCCTCTCGACTACGCTCGAGGCGAACGGAACAGAGGTGCAGAACCTCGCCGACCTCGCGGAAGCAGCCGCGCGGCTGTGCAAGGCCGATCTCGTCACCGAAATGGTCGGCGAGTTCCCCGAATTGCAGGGACTGATGGGCGGATACTACGCCGCCAAGGAAGGGTTGCCGCAGGAAGTCGCCGAGGCGATTCGCGATCACTACAAGCCGGTCGGGCAGGGGGACGAGGTGCCGACTGCGCCAGTGACGGTGGCTGTGTCTTTGGCGGATAAGCTGGATACTTTGATGTGCTTCTTCGCCATCGACGAGAAGCCGACGGGGTCGAAGGATCCGTTTGCGCTGCGCCGGGCGGCACTCGGGATCATTCGTGTGATCCAGCATAACGGGTTGCGCCTGAACCTCTCCTCCGTTCGCCCTGAGCTTGTCGAAGGGCTGCACTTTTCTTCGGAAGTTAAGGAGGGTGCTTCGACAAGCTCAGCACGAACGGATGATCTGGGCCTCCTCGAGTTCTTCGCCGACCGCCTCAAGGTCCAGCAGCGCGAAGCGGGCGTCCGTCACGACCTGATTGACGCGGTCTTTGCGCTCGGGGGCGAGGACGATCTCGTGCGCCTGCTCGCCCGCGTCCATGCCCTGCAAGCCTTTGTCACCACCGAGGACGGGGCGAACCTGCTGGCGGGCTACAAGCGCGCGGCGAATATCCTCAAGAAGGAGGGCTACGAAGGCCCGACCGGGACGCCCGATCCGCAGGTGCTCGCCAGCCTCAAGGAAGGGAATGACACCATCCCCGACACCGGCGAGGAAGACCCGCTCGCGATGGTCGACGATCCCGATGTGGGCGATATCCTCGCCGCCGAAGCGCGCCGCGCGCCGGGCCTGTCCTACACGCCCGAGCCCGCCGAACAGGCGCTGATCGACGCGCTCGCCGCCGCCGAACCGCGCGCTGCCGAGGCTGTCGCGGCCGAACGCTTCGGCGATGCGATGGCCGCGCTCGCCAGTCTGCGCGGCCCGATCGACCGCTTTTTCGAGGAAGTAACGGTCAACGCCGAGGAGGCGGACAAGCGCGCGGCACGGCTTGCGCTGCTCGCGCGTTTGCGCGATGCGGTCCACCGGGTCGCCGATTTCAGCCGGATCGAGGGGTGAGGGGAACTTCACTGCGCGAGGTACATAAAGCATCTATATATCAGTGGCTTGGCGGAAACTCCACAAGCCTCACACGGGCGAGCTTGGTAAAGATCGCCGACCAGCGGGGACGACCATGACGTTAAAGACGGTCTATGTATTCGGCGGCAGCGCGGACCACTCCGATCCGCGTCAGAAGGACAAGACGGTCACCGGCGGCAAGGGTGCGAACCTTGCCGAGATGGCGAGCATCGGGTTGCCGGTGCCTCCGGGCTTCACCATCACGACCGAGGAATGCGTGGCCTATCTGCGGGACGGGTCGGGCTTTTCGGATGGCCTGCAGGACGCCGTCGCCAAGGCGCTCGCGCATGTCGAGGCCACGGTCGGCAAGACCTTCGGCGATGCGGGCGATCCGCTGCTGGTCTCGGTCCGCTCGGGCGCGCGGGTGTCGATGCCGGGGATGATGGACACGGTGTTGAACCTCGGGCTGAACGATGCGACCGTCGTCGGCCTTGCGGCATCGTCGGGCGATGCGCGCTTCGCCTGGGACAGCTACCGCCGCTTCATCCAGATGTACTCGGACGTGGTGCTCGGCATCGATCACGGGCTGTTCGAGGAGGCACTCGAGATCGCCAAGGAGGACAAGGGGTTCTTCAACGACACCGAGATGGGTTCGGACGATTGGCAGGCGCTCGTCGGCGAGTACAAGCAGATCGTTGCGGACGAACTCGGCAAGCCCTTCCCGCAAGACGTGACCGAACAGCTGTGGGGCGCGATCCGCGCCGTCTTCGACAGCTGGGATTCGGACCGCGCCAAAGTCTACCGGCGCCTCAACGACATTCCGGGCGACTGGGGCACCGCAGTCAACGTGCAGGCGATGGTGTTCGGCAACATGGGCGAGACGAGCGCCACCGGCGTCGCCTTCACCCGCGATCCGGCGACCGGCAACAGGGCCTATTACGGCGAATACCTGATCAACGCGCAGGGCGAGGACGTGGTCGCGGGCATCCGCACGCCGCAATATCTCACCAAGGCCGCGCGCGAGACGGCAGGCGCGAAGCCGCTGTCGATGGAAGAGGCGCTGCCTGACGCTTACACCGAGCTCGCCCGCGTGTTCGACCTGCTCGAGCTCCACTACAAGGACATGCAGGACATCGAGTTCACCGTCGAGCGCGGCAAGCTGTGGATGCTCCAGACCCGCTCGGGCAAGCGCACCGCCAAGGCCGCGCTCAAGATGGCGGTCGACATGGTGGCCGAAGGCCTGATCGACGAGCGTGAGGCGGTGCGGCGGGTCGACCCGATGGCGCTTGACCAGCTGCTCCACCCGACCCTCGACCCGAAGGCCGAGCGCAATGTGCTGACTACCGGACTTCCGGCCTCGCCGGGCGCGGCCGCGGGCAGGATCGTGCTTGACGCCGACACCGCCGAACAATGGGCAGGGCGCGGGGAAAAGGTGATCCTGGTGCGGGTCGAGACCAGCCCGGAAGACATCCACGGGATGCACGCGGCGCAGGGCATCCTCACCGCGCGCGGCGGGATGACGAGCCATGCGGCGGTGGTGGCGCGCGGGATGGGTCGCCCGTGCGTTTCGGGTGCGGGTGCGGTCTCGATCGATCGGAACGCGCGCACGCTCCGCATTGGCTCGACCGAGCTGAAGGAGGGCGATGCCATCACCCTCGACGGGGCGACGGGGCAGGTGATGCTCGGGATCGTTCCCACCGTCGAGCCGGAGCTGGCGGGCGATTTCGGGACACTGATGGTGTGGGCCGACAGGCTCAGGCGCATGAAGGTGCGCACCAATGCCGAGACGCCCGATGATTGCCGCATGGCGCGCCAGTTCGGCGCCGAGGGCATCGGGCTCTGCCGCACCGAACACATGTTCTTTGAAGCCTCACGGATCTTGCTGGTGCGCCAGATGATTTTGGCTGACGACGAGGCGGGGCGCCGCCGGGCGCTGGAGAAGCTCCTGCCCGAACAGCGTGCGGATTTCACCGCGATCTTCGAGGTCATGGCCGGCCTGCCGTGCACAATCCGCCTGCTCGATCCGCCGCTTCACGAGTTCCTGCCGCATGCCGACGAGGAATTCGCCGAGCTCGCCGATGCGACCGGAGTGGGCGTCGATCACTTGAAGCGGCGCGCAGGGGAGCTGCACGAATTTAACCCGATGCTCGGCCACCGGGGATGCCGTCTGGGCATCACCTTCCCCGAGATCTACGCTATGCAGGCGCGCGCGATCTTCGAAGCGGCATGCACGGTAAAGGGGATTTCGGGAGAGGCGCCGCTTCCCGAGATCATGATCCCGCTCGTCGCGACCAAGCGCGAGCTGGCGATCCTCAAGGCGCTGGTCGACAAGGAAGCCGAGGCTGTCTTCGCCGAAACCGGCACGCGGGTCGACTACCTCGTCGGCACGATGATCGAACTGCCCCGCGCCGCCTTGATGGCGGGCGAGATTGCCGAGGAAGGCGCGTTCTTCTCCTTCGGCACCAATGACCTGACGCAAACCACGCTCGGCGTGTCGCGCGACGATGCGGCGCGGTTCCTCAGCGTCTATGTCGAGAAGGGCATCTTCCCGCGTGATCCTTTCGTCAGCCTCGACATCGAAGGCGTCGGCCAACTGGTCGAACTGGCGGCGGAGCGCGGGAGGGCCACACGGCCAGACATCAAGCTCGGCATCTGCGGCGAACATGGCGGCGACCCGGCGAGCATTGCCTTCTGCGAAAACGTCGGCCTCGATTACGTCAGCGCCTCGCCTTACCGCGTGCCGATTGCGCGGCTTGCGGCGGCTCAGGCGACGCTGAAGAAGGCCTAGGTCCCGGCGAGGGATCGTCGTCCGGTGAGGGTAACGATCTCGAAGGTCTCAGTGACCTTGCCGTCCGGCTCGGCCCGTGCCGCAAAGGCGGCGCGGGCTCGAGCGAGGGCAGCCTTGCCGAGCGGGGCGGCAGGTTTCGCAAGGACGCTGCCGAGGCCTTGATCGCGCAGATCGGCGACGAGGCGATCAAGACTGGAGTAGCGGACTGCCAGCGTGTGGGTGTCGACCACCGGGTCCTTCCAACCGGCACGCTGGAGCAGCGAAGGCGCAGCGCGGGCGTCAACCAGCGGGTGAAGACGCGCGGCCGGACGATCCGGTTCGGCAGCCAGCGTTGCTGCGCGCAAGGCAGGTAGGCTCTGCCCGCCGACGAAGCTAGCGATCACGAGGCCGCCCGGAGTGAGGGCGGTGCGCAAGTGGATCAGCGCGCCGGGAAGATCGTTGACCGCGTCGAGCTGGCCGAGAACACCGATGAAGTCGAAAAGCCCGCCTGCGAGCGGCTCGGCGGGGTTGGCGGCAGGTTGCAACACGACCTCGGCACCGCCCTGCGACAGATAGGTCGCCAGCGTTCCGGGGGCAGTGCCGATCAGCAGCGCACGCGCAGAGGCGTGGCGCACGAAGCCGAGCCGGTCGATCATGTCCTCGGCCATGTCGTCGAGGATGAAGGTCGCAGAATCGGCGGACTGCCTGAGCCGCTGCGCCGAACGCAGCGCGCGGGCCACGCGCCGGGCCTCGGAAAAGATCGTCGGTACGGACAAGCCGGTCATGCCGCCCGCCCTGCCGCGCTTGCCTAAGGAGTGCAACCCATGCGACACCGTCATGGATGGCAGTGGTCGCTCAGCTTGCCCGGCATTTCGCGCCCGTGGTGGATCTGGTCTATCCGCCGCGTTGTCCCGCGTGCGGCGCGGGAATCGTCGCCCAGGCCGGACTCTGCAGCGATTGCTGGAGCACGCTCGAGGTGCCTGCGAGCGAAACGGCCGACGCGCGGGATGTTCCGATCTACGCTGCGAGCTATTACAACGATACCTCGCGTGATCTGGTCCTTGCCTACAAGCATGGCGGGCGGATTGCGCTGGCGCGGCTGCTGGCCCGGCTGATCGCGGCGCGAATTCCCGAACCTGCGGCAGGCAGAGCGCCTCCGCTCCTTGTGCCGGTGCCCCTCCACCGTTGGCGGCTGTGGAGTCGCGGGTTCAATCAGGCGGCGCTTTTGGCGCGCGAGCTGGCGCGACTCGGCAAGGGCGAAGCGGCAGTCGCCGCACTAGTACGGCACCGGCGCACGCCGCACCTCGGCGGGCTCGGCCGCGAAGCGCGCGAACGGGTGTTGGCGGGGGCGATCCGTCTTGCGCCTTCACAGGCGCGCAGGATTGCCGGACGCGATGTGGTGCTGGTGGACGATGTGCTTACCAGCGGGGCGACGAGCCGGGCTTGCATTGCCGCAATCGCCGCAGCAGGGCCCGCTTCTATCGCGGTGGCGTGCTTTGCCCGGGTCAATGAAGCTCAGAGGCCTCTGCATCCATGAGCAGCCTGAGGCCGTAAAACATAACGCCCGGGACCTTTCGGCCCCGGGCGCCACGTGACGAAACGGTGCGGATCCGCTCTTGCGAGCCCGCCTTTGCAGGCGTTGACAGCGACCCCCTAACTTCGCTGCCGGGATCCAGTTCCTATCGTTCAACCGGTCGCGCTGGCACCCCGTTGCCAGTCTGCGGTCCGATCACCCCCTGAACTCGGCACCGGGCGGTGCCATTGTTCGGTGGAGAACCCCTTGCGTAGGCTCCTGAGGCCTTCTTCCACCGAGTTGCATAACGCGGAAGCTGAAACATGCAGCTTTGTCATTTTTTGCTCCCGCCTGTTGTGTGCATGCAACAATAGTCGCATGGGCGGGCTTCCGGCTTCCATGGAGTTGCGCGCGTGTCCGAACCTGATCTGTCGTCCGATGAGCGCGAGAGCGGCTCTGTTTTTGCACCGAAATTCGATGCAGCGGGCCTGCTGACGGCGGTGGTGGTCGATCACGAGGACGGCGCCGTGCTGGTGGTGGCGCACATGAATGCCGAAGCTCTCGAGGCGACGCTCGCCTCTGGCAAGGTCCACTTCTGGTCGCGTTCGCGCGGGAGCCTGTGGATGAAGGGAGAGACATCAGGTCATGTCCTCGTGGTCGAGGACGTTCTGGTCGATTGCGATCAGGACGCGCTTCTCATCCGTGCCCGACCGGCAGGGCCGACGTGCCACACCGGTGCGCGCAGCTGCTTCTACCGGCGAATCGAAGCAGGCGAGGGTGGTCGGATGCTGACGAGGCTGGCCACTTGACGCTCACGTAAACGTAAGGTAAGGGAGCTGGCATGGCTACCGCTCCAGCTTCCACCGCACCCATCGCTCACCCGGACGCCGCCGAACCGCGCCGCAATGGCGCGCATCTCGACCGACCGGACGTTCACGAACGCGAGCAGTTCACCATCTCGGACCTCACCTCGGAGTTCGGCTGCACCGCCCGCGCGCTGCGCTTCTACGAGGACGAGGGGCTGATCAGCCCGGCCCGCGTCGGCCTGACGCGCGTCTATTCCAAGCGCGACCGCGCGCGTCTCGCATGGATCATGCGTGCCAAGAATGTCGGCTTCTCGCTGACCGAGATACGCGAGATGATCGACCTCTACGATCTTGACGATGGCCGCGTCGAACAGCGCCGCGTCACGATCGAGAAATGCCGGGCGCATATCGCCAAGCTGAAAGCGCAGCGCGACGACATCGACAGTTCGATCAATGAACTCACCGACTTCGTCGCCGAAATCGAAAAGCTCGACCTGCGCTGAGCCGCAGTCCGCCTAACCAAGACCGCCTACCAGAGGGACCACCAATGCCGACCTATACCGCGCCCACCCGCGACACGCGTTTCATCGTCAACGAAGTGCTCGATCTGGCGAGCTACGGGAACCTCCCCGGCTTCGAGAACGCCACTCCCGACATGATCGACACGGTCATCAACGAGGCCGGCAAGTTCTGCGCCGAGGTGCTCGCGCCGATCAATCAGGCGGGCGACGAGCATGGTTGCACCCGGCACGAAGATGGCTCGGTCACCACGCCTCCGGGCTTCAAGGAAGCCTATCAGGCCTATGTCGAAAGTGGCTGGGGCACGCTCGCCCAGCCCGAGGAGTTCGGCGGGCAAGGCATGCCGCATGTCCTCGGCTTCGTGCTCGAGGAATACACCGGCACCGCCAACCAAGCCTTCGCGATGTACCCCGGCCTCACCGCCGGGGCGATCTCCGCAATCACCGCCAAGGGTTCGGACGAGCAGAAGGCGCTTTATCTCCCCAAGATGATCTCGGGCGAGTGGTCGGGCACCATGAACCTGACGGAGCCGCATTGCGGCACCGATCTCGGCATGATCCGCACCAAGGCTGTGCCGAACGGCGATGGCACCTACGCGATCACCGGCACCAAAATCTTCATCTCGGCCGGCGAGCATGATCTTACCAGCAACATCATTCACTTGGTGCTGGCCAAGACTCCGGGCGCGCCTGACTCAACCAAGGGCATTTCGCTGTTCATCGTGCCCAAGTTCATCCTCGACGAGAACGGTGAACCCGCAGCGCGCAACGGCGTCACCTGCGGGTCGATCGAGAAGAAGATGGGCATCCACGGCAATGCCACCTGCCTGCTCAACTACGACGGGGCGACCGGCTACCTCGTGGGTGAGGAGAACAAGGGCCTCGCCGCGATGTTCATCATGATGAACGCGGCACGCCTCGGCGTCGGTATTCAGGGCTATGCTCAGGCCGAGGTCGCCTATCAGAACGCCGTCACCTATGCGCTCGACCGCCGTCAGGGCCGCGCGCTCACCGGTCCGGCCGACCCGGCGGCCAAGGCCGATCCGATCTTCGTCCACCCCGACGTGCGCCGGATGCTGATGGATGCCAAGGTTTTCACCGAAGCGATGCGGGCCCTGTGCCTGTGGGGCGCGCTGCAGGTCGACCTCACCCACAAGGCCCAGACCCCCGAGGAGCGCGAGCAGGCCGACCTGCTGATCGGCCTGATGACCCCGGTGATCAAGGGCTACGGCACCGACAAAGGGTACGACATCGCGAACAATATGCAGCAAGTGTTCGGCGGCCACGGCTATGTGCGCGAATGGGGCATGGAACAGTTCGTGCGCGATAGCCGCATCGCGATGATCTACGAGGGCGCCAACGGTGTGCAGGCGATGGACCTATGCGGCCGCAAGCTGGCCGCGGGCGGCGGAAAGGCGATCCAGGCGTTCTTCGCAATGATCGACGAGGAAATCGCCGCCGCCAAGCAGGTTGCGGAGCTTGCCCCTGTCGCCGAACGCCTCGAAAAGGCGCTGGGCGAGCAGAAGGCGGCGACCATGTGGTTCATGCAGAACGCGATGGCGAACCCCAACCACCTCGGCGCGGGCGCGCATCACTACATGCACATCATGGGCATCGTGACGCTCGGCTTCTTCTGGCTGAAGATGGCCAAGGTCGCGCTCGCCAAGCTGGCGGAGGGCGGCGACGACAAGGCCTTCTACGAGGCCAAGCTGGTCTCGGCCAACTACTACGCCGAACGCTTCCTGCCCGACGCCGGCGCCCTGCGCCGCAAGCTCGAGGCCGGCAGCGAGTACATGATGAAACTGCCCGCAGAGGCCTTCGCCACCGCGGCGTAAGCCACTCAGCAGCCACGGCCGAATACAGCGGGCCGCCATGCCGGAGCATGGCGGCCCGCTTCGGTTCGCGAAGCCTTATTCGAAGCGGCCCATCATCCGCTGCGAGGTCACCTTGACCTTCGGCGGAGCGGCGGGTCGCTCCCACATGCTTGCCGAGCGGGCCGAGGCAACCCTTGGACGAGCCGCACCCGGCTTTGCGGCGGAGTGCGCCTTCGGTTGCGAGGAGAGAGGAGCGGAATCGGGTTCGGGCTCCGTCGCTGCCGCGACGACCGGCTCGGGTTCCGGTTCAGGCGTCGGCGCCGCCACGGCTGCAGGTGCGGGAGCGGGCGCGCTGACGACGGGGGCTGAGACGGGCACGGGCGGCGCAGAAGCGGCTTCGGCGGCCGCCTCGGCCATCCCGGCCAGAATTTTCTCGGCCACTTCCTCGACTGAACCCACCACCAGCAGCGGCTGTCCGCCGATGATGCCGACATTGGTCTGCCCGTTCTCGGCGGTGCGCAGCCAAGCCACGTTCTGGGCGACCACAAGGTAATTGCCGCCGCGCGATTCGAGCTTGATGAATTTCATGGGCAACCGCTTCCCGAGCAATGACCTGATCGCACCCGCAATCAGACAAGTCGGGATAGGCGCCCAGGGTTAAGGAATCCCCTATTGCCGTTGCGGTGTGACCTCGTCGATCAGGCCCATCAGTGCCTGCCATGACTGCGCATCGGCGAGCGGGTGATAAGCGGGATTGGGCGTTCCAGCAGGCGTGAGCGGGTTGGTGAACCCGTGCTCGACCCGGGCGAAGGACAGGAAATGCCAGTCTGCGTCCACCCGCTCCATCTCCTCCCAGAAATCGATGACATCGGCCCGCGGCACCAGCGTGTCCGCGTCGCCGTGGCAGACCAGCAGCCGCGGCTTGATGGGTCCGGCGGCGGGGAGGGGTGATTTGAGCAGGCCGTGGAAGCTCGCGGCAAGTTCGAGATCGGCCCCGTCGCGGGCAAGTTCCAGCACCGCCATTCCGCCGAGACAGAAACCGATGGCGATCTGCGGCACGTCCGGAGCGATCCCGGCCAGCGTGTCCAGCGCCGTGTTCAGCCGCCGCCGCATCGCGTGCGGATCAGCCAGCAGCGCATTCATCGCGACGAACGCGCTGTCGAAATCATGGGGGGCGGCAGGGCCGTAGAAGTCGGCGATAAAGGCGATGCACCCCGCCTCAGCCAGCGCGGCCGCCTTGGCTTCCACTCCGGGAGAGGTGTTCATGAAGGTCGGGTACACCGCCACCGCGACGCGCGCGGGGCCCGCGGGCCGCGCCAGCCACCCGGTCAGCGGGGTCTCGCCGTCGGAATAATCGATGCGCTCGAGCATGCTCATTCGACCGGCAGGAAGTCGGGAACTGAGAGATAACGCTCGCCCGTGTCGTAGTTGAAGCCGAGCACCCGCGAACCTTCGGGCATGGTCGGCAGTTTGCTGGCGATGGCGGCGAGGGTCGCACCGCTCGAGATCCCGACCAGCATTCCCTCCTCGCTCGCGGCACGGCGGGCCATTTCCTTGGCCTCTTCGGCGTCCACGGTGATCGCCCCGTCGATTGCGCTCGTGTGGAGGTTGCCGGGAATGAAGCCAGCGCCGATCCCCTGAATCGGGTGCGGTCCGGGCTGGCCGCCATTGATGACGGGGGACAGCGCAGGTTCGACCCCGTAGGCCTTCATCGCGGGCCAGTGCTTCTTGAGCTCCTCCGCGCAGCCGGTGAGGTGGCCGCCGGTGCCGACCCCGGTGATCATGACGTCGATCGGGCTATCGGCAAAGTCGGCAAGGATTTCCTGCGCGGTGGTGCGCACGTGAACCGCAACGTTCGCCGGGTTGTCGAACTGGCTCGGCATCCACGCGCCAGGGGTCTGGGAGACCAGTTCCATCGCGCGTTCGATCGCGCCCTTCATGCCTTTCTCCCGCGGGGTCAGGTCAAAGCTTGCGCCATAGGCGAGCATCAGACGGCGGCGTTCGATCGACATCGATTCGGGCATGACCAGCACCAGCTTGTAGCCCTTGACGGCGGCAACCATGGCAAGGCCGATCCCGGTGTTGCCCGAGGTGGGCTCGACGATGGTGCCACCCGGCTGCAACGCGCCGCGGGATTCGGCGTCCTCGACCATGGCGAGGGCGATCCGGTCCTTTATCGATCCGCCCGGATTGGCGCGTTCTGACTTCACCCACACCTCATGGTCCGGGAACAGCCGCGCAAGGCGGATATGCGGGGTGCCGCCGATGGTGGCGAGGATGTTGTCAGCCTTCATGTCGATACCTCTCGTTTGAGCTCATGCGGCTCGAAGCTGCGGGCGCGGCGCAGTTCGGGGAAGTACCACGCCCAGACTAATGTCACGAATATCGCACCCGCACCGCCGAATACAACCGCACCGACCGCACCGAACAACGCCGCTGCGAGACCCGACTGCATCTCGCCGAGTTCGTTGGACGCCGAGATCGCAAGACCCGAGATCGCCGAGACCCGCCCGCGCCGTTCGTCGGGCGTGAAGAGCTGGACGAGGGACGAGCGGATGAACACCGAAACCATGTCGACCGCGCCCATCGCCGCGAGGATCGCCAGCGAGAGCACGAAATGGCGCGAAAAGGCGAAGGCTATGGTCAATGCACCGAAGGCCGCGACCGCCCAGAGCATCTTGACCCCGACCTCGCGCGCGAGCGGGCGGAAGGACAGGAACAGCGCGACACCCACCGCGCCCAGAGCAGGGGCGGCGCGCATCAGCCCCAGGCCCTCCGGCCCGACGAAGAGGATGTCGCGCGCGAAGACCGGCAGCAGCGCCGTCGCCCCGGCCAGCAGCACCGCGAACAGATCGAGGGTGATGCACCCGAGCAGGAACCGCTCGCGCCAGACATAGAGGAGGCCGTCGACAATCTGCCGCAGCGGCTTCAGCGGCGGCCCATCGTGCCTCGCCTTGATCGGGCGGACGGTCAGGATCAGGACCATCGATGCGCCGAGCAGGACTACCGAGATCGCGTGCGGCAGCCACATCGCCCCGGCATAGATCAGTCCACCCACCGCAGGCCCCGCGACGCTCGCCGTCTGCCAGGCCATCGAGGAGAGGGCGATGGCGCGCGGCAGCAAGACCGCAGGGACGATATTGGGCGCGATGGCGCTCATCGAAGGGCCGACGAAGACACGCGCTGCGCCGTGGGCAGCGGCCAGGGTGAAAAGAATCGGCAGGTTCAGCGCGTCCGCCCATGTCAGCACCGCCAGAACCGCCGCCACGCAGGCATCGATCCCGTTGGCGAAGGCGGCGACATGGCGGCGGTCGAAGCGGTCCGCGGCGAGCCCTGCAACCGGCGTGAGGAGGAACAGCGGCACGAATTGCGCCAGCCCCAGCAACCCGAGCTGGAACGACGCCTCGGTCACGCTCATCCCGTAATCGTCGCGCGCCACCTCGTAGAGCTGGTAGCCGAGCAGCACCACCATCGACATCGTGGCGAACACCGCCATGAAGCGGGCGAGCCAGTAACGACGGTAGTCAGCAATCTGGAGCGGGGAGGTGGGCTCGGTCACGCCAGCGCCATGGCAGGGGTTGGCGGATGTGCCAAGAAGGCGAAACTTGGCCGGGTGTTGCCTGCGCTTTTGCGTCAGCGCGGGCGGCGCAGGCGCGGATTGGGCTGGAGTTCGTCGATGATCGTGACGAAATCGTCGAGGCGGATGATCCGTTCGAACTGAAATCCTGCTCGGGCGTCGCGGGTCCAGATGACATAGGCCTCGATGCGGCCAACGATCGGCAGACGGATGATGATCCGGTCTCCCCGATGGAGGTTGGCGGCGTCATCGACCATGAAGCCGTGGGCCGAAAGATTGCAGATGTGAAGATGCAGGTCGCCGTGCACGAAGTGCTCGACGATCGCCGAAAAGTCGACCGGGTGCCGCGCCGCGCGCCGCAAGTCGGTCACACTGAGGTTAGCTCCACCCGCCAAGCTGCGATCCTCCCTAGGTTTGGGCTGGACCGACGATTGCCCCAGAAACGCTGACAATTGGTAAAGGAAGGCGAGCCCTATCGCGTGACCAAAGCGTGCCGCTTCTTGCCGAGGCTGAGGCGCAGAGTCTGGCCATCTTGGGGCAGCACCAGCAGGGCCGGGTCGCTGACGGTCTCGCCATCCAGCCTCACCGCACCCTCGGCAAGCTTGCGCTTGGCCTCGCCGTTGGAGGCAGTGAGGCCGAGTTCGGTCAGCAGCGCGGCCAGGCGCATGCCTTCGGGGCCAGTGGCGAGGCTGGGCAGATCCTCGCCCGCGCCGGAGCCCGAGAATGTCTCCCGCGCGGTGGCTTCGGCCCGGTCTGCGGCCTCGGCCCCGCGCACAAGCTTCGTGACCTCATTGGCCAGGATGACCTTGGCGGCGTTTATCTCCGCCCCTTCAAGCGCTTCGAGACGATTGATCTCGTCCAGCGGCAAGTCGGTGAACAGCCGCAGGAACCTGCCAACGTCGGCATCGTCAACGTTGCGCCAGTATTGCCAGAAGTCGTAGGCTGGCAGTTGATCCTCGTTGAGCCATACGGCGCCCGAGGCGGTCTTGCCCATTTTCGCTCCGCTCGCGGTAGTTAGCAACGGGGTGGTGAGGCCGTACAGTTCGGTCCCGTCCATACGCCGCCCGAGTTCGATCCCGTTGACGATATTGCCCCATTGATCGCTCCCGCCCATTTGTAAGCGCACGCCAAGTTCGCGTGACAAGTGCCTGAAATCATAACCTTGAAGGATCATGTAGTTGAATTCCAAAAAGGTCATCGGCTGCTCGCGCTCGAGCCGCAGGCGGACGGAATCGAACGTCAGCATCCGGTTCACGGTGAAGTGCGTGCCGACCTCCTGGAGCAGCTCGATATAGCCCAGCTGGCCCAGCCAATCATGGTTGTTGACCATCACCGCGTCGGTCGGCCCGTCACCGAATTTCAGCAGCTTGTCGAAAACAGTGAAGATCGACCTGATGTTCGCCTCGATCGTCTCGTCGGTGAGCATCTTGCGGCTCTCGTCCCGGCCGGTGGGATCTCCGATGCGGGTCGTGCCGCCACCCATCAGTACGATCGGTTTGTGACCGGTCTGCTGCAGGCGGCGCAGCATCATGATCTGAACGAGGCTCCCGATGTGCAACGAGGGCGCGGTCGCGTCGAAACCGATATAGCCGGGCACCACCTGCCGTGCTGCAATGGCATCAAGCCCGGCAGAGTCGGTCAGTTGATGAATGTAGCCGCGCTCTTCGAGGAGGCGCAGGAGGGCGGATTCGTAAGTGCTCATGGCGCGCGGCCCTAACAGGCAGGGCGAGCGACGGGAAGTGGCTTGCCCGCGCCCCGGCAAGGCGGCAGGAAGGAGCCATGCACCCGCTCATGCTCCACGTCGCTTGCGATCTCGGCCCAGTCCGCTCGATCATTGCCAGCATTCACGCCACGCAGCAGGGCTGCGAGGCCGAGTTTCGCCTCGAGGGGCGGCTATCGGGCATCGTCCTTCCACCCGCAGCGACATCGGAACGGCGCGACAACCTGTGGCAGACGACCTGTTTCGAAGTATTTTGGCAGCCGCTCGGCAGCACGGCCTATCGCGAGTTCAACCTCTCGCCCTCTGGTCAATGGGCTGCATACGACTTCGCTTCCTTCCGCGAAGGAATGCGCGATGCGCCGGTGGGGGCCATTTCCATAGCGTGCACGCACGATGACGCGGGTCTGGTCCTGCGCGCCAGCATCGCCGCCGATCTGCCGCTCCCCGCCCAAGTCGCACTCAACGCCGTCGTAGAGCATCACGACGGCGGCAAGCAGTACTGGGCATTAGCCTTTCCGCCCGGAAAGCCGGAGTTCCACTCCGAGGCGAACCGCCAGTTGATCGTCGAGACCTAGGCGGTTGCCTCGCTGCCGAAGGGGCGGTTCAGCTGCACGATCTTCAAGTTGAGCACGAAGGCGAAGCTCACCCAGACGAAGTAGGGGACGTTGAGCCAGCCTGCGAAACTGTCTCCTGCAAGCCGGGGCAGCACCACCATCAGCCCCACGACCGACAGCCACAGCAAGACGTTCTCCAGCAGTGCCCAGTCGGGTCGCTTGAGTTTGAAGAACAGCGGAGACCACAGGAAATGCATCACGAAATTCACGCTAAATAGCGCACATACGCCCATGCGCGCTTCATCGGTGGGTGCCTGCGTCAGCCCGATATAGAAGCTCCACCCTGCAAGGCCGAGGATTACTGTCCACGCCGGTCCGAACAGCCAGTCGGGCGGCTGCCAAGGGGGCTTCCTCAACTCGCGGTACCATTGTCCGATTTCGGTCAGCGCGCCGCCTGCCCCGCCAAGAATGATCGCCCATCCGGCGGCGATGGCGGCAGAGGTCCAGTCAATGTCCATGTCTGCCTAACGGCGGCAGGGGGAGCAATGTTCCCGCCACTGCGCAAGGCATTGCCTTTGCGGCGCTCCCGGTTCAACGCTCGCACCCATGAAGAACGGCATCGACCGGCTGCTCGCCGACCCTGAACTCCTCCGCCAGCTGAAAGGCCGCCGCGTCGCTCTGGTGGCGCACCCTGCCAGCGTGACGTCAGACCTGACGCACAGCCTCGACGCGTTGATTGCGGCGGGCGTGCAGATCAACAGCGCCTTCGGGCCGCAGCATGGTCTGAAGGGCGACAAGCAGGACAACATGGTCGAAACTGCGGACGAAATGGACCCGCGCTACGGGATCCCGATCTTCTCGCTCTATGGCGAGGTGCGCCGCCCCACAGGCCAGATGATGTCGAGCGCGGACGTGTTCCTGTTCGATCTTCAGGACCTCGGCTGCCGGATCTACACCTTCGTCACGACACTGCTGTATCTGCTGGAGGAAGCCGCAAAGACAGGCAAGGAGGTGTGGGTGCTGGATCGCCCCAATCCCGCCGGTCGCCCGGTCGAGGGCACCTTGCTGGTGCCCGGGCAGGAGAGCTTCGTCGGCGCCGCCCCGATGCCGATGCGGCACGGTCTCACGATGGGGGAGATGGGCCACTGGTTCATCGCGCATTTCGGTCTCGACGTCGCTTACCGGGTGGTGCCGATGGACGGCTGGCGTCCGGATGATGAAGGCGGATATGGTTGGCCGACGTCACGCCTGTGGATCAATCCGTCTCCCAATGCGGCAAACGTCAACATGGCACGCTCCTATGCAGGAACGGTAATGCTTGAGGGCACCACCCTATCGGAAGGGCGGGGCACCACACGCCCGCTGGAAGTGCTGTTCGGCGCCCCGGATGTCGATGCGGGCGGCGTGCTCAAGGTGATGCGGAAGCTTTCGCCAGACTGGCTGGCGGGCTGCGCCATCCGCGAGTGCTGGTTCGAGCCGACTTTCCACAAGCACGCAGGAAAGCTCTGCAACGCATTGATGATCCACGCGGAAGGTGAATTCTACAACCACGACGTCTTCCGCCCCTGGCGGCTTCAGGCACTGGCATTCAAGGCAATTCGGCTGCTCTACCCCGATTACCCGTTGTGGCGCGATTTCCCCTATGAATACGAACTGACGCGCCTCGCGATTGACGTCATCAATGGCGGGCCTTCCCTGCGCGAGTGGGTCGATGATCCCGCCACGACGCCGCATGATCTTGACGCCATGACGTCACATGACGAGGCCGCATGGATTGCCGAGGTCCGACCGCACCTGCTTTACTGATTGGCGTCACTCCGGCACGCTCGGAGATACGGTAGGCGGAGCAACCGTCACCGCTGGGAGAGAGAACAGCAATGGCAATCGCGGCAGCGAGCGGCACGGGCGCGCAATCGGTGAAGCTCACCTTGTGGATCCTGCTGACGGTCTATGTGTTCAACTTCATCGACCGCCAGATCGTCAACATCCTCGCCGAGCCGATCGCCCGCGACCTGGGCCTGTCCGACACCCAGATCGGATTGATGACCGGGCTCGCCTTCGCGCTGTTCTATACCGTGCTCGGCATCCCAATCGCCCGCTTTGCCGACCGGCCGACCACGAGCAGGCCCAAGCTGATCGCGACCGCGCTGGCGCTGTGGTCGGCGATGACGGCGCTGTGCGGGCTGGCGCAGAATTTTTGGCAGCTGCTCCTCGCCCGCATTGGCGTGGGCGTGGGCGAGGCCGGTTGCACCCCGCCTGCGCACTCGCTCATCAGCGATATCGTGCCGCCCGAAAAGCGCGCTTCGGCGCTGGCGTTCTATTCGCTCGGCATTCCGATTGGTACGCTGCTCGGCATGGTGATCGGCGGGACGCTCGCCGACAAGTTGGGCTGGCGGGAAGCCTTCGTGGTGGTGGGACTTCCCGGCGTCGCGCTGGCGCTGCTGGTGTGGTTCGTGCTGAGGGATCCGCGACGCGCTGACGCCGCAGCGGTTCTTCGCGCAAAGAGCCAGCCTGCCGCGCTGCCGATCGGACAGGCGGTCGGCGAAGTCATGCGCTCACGCGCCTTTCTTCTGTTGCTGGCCGCCGGCTCCGCGGCGGCCTTCCTGTCTTATGGCAAGACCACCTGGACGACGATCTTCTTCCAGCGCACCCATGATCTCTCACCAGGGCAGGTCGGGCTATGGTTCGGGCTGATCGGCGGCATCGGGGGGATGCTCGGCACATGGGCCGGCGGCTATCTCGCCGACCGCTTCGGCGCTGCGAACCGCCGCCACGTGCTGAGCGCACCTGCCATCGGGATGGCGCTCGCGGTCCCGCTCGCCATCGCCGCCTATCACGCGCCGAGCTGGCCGCTGGCGCTGGTGCTGCTGTTCGTGCCGACGGTGTTCAACTCGCTCTACTACGGCCCGACCTATTCCGCAGCGCAGGGCCTGGTACCGCTCAGGGCGCGGGCGATCGCGGCGGCGGTGCTGCTGTTCTTCCAGAACCTCATCGGACTGGGGCTGGGGCCGCTGTTCTTCGGGATGCTGTCCGACTGGCTGCAACCGGCCTACGGCGCGGATTCGGTGCGTTACGTCCTCTACGGTGCCGCGGTGCTGGGGCTTGTCCCCGCGTTCTTCTTCTGGCGGTGCAGCCTGCACTTGGATGCGGAGCTGGACCGGAAGGGCGCCTAGTCCGGCGCGCGGACGGGCTGCACCAGCGTGACTAGCACGAAGCTGATCAGCATCAGCAAATACCAGCTGCCATATTTGGCGAGGCTGACCATCCGCCACTCCTGCTCCTGTCCGGGATAATTCCAGGCATTGGCGAAGGTGGCGATGTTCTCGGCAAACCAGATGAACAGCGCGACGAGGCCGAAGCCGACCAGCAGCGGCATCCAGCGATGCACGCGCCAGTTGCGGAAGTGGACGCGGGTGCGCCAGAACAGCAGCGCCGTGACGCCGAACAGTCCCCAGCGAATATCGATGGTGAAGTGGTGAGTGAAGAAGTTGGCGTAGATCGCCCCCGCCAGCAGCCATGTCGTCCAAGCGGGCGGGTGGTGGCTGAAACGGAAATCGAAAATCCGCCAAACCCGCGCGATGTAACTCCCCACCGCCGCATACATGAACCCCGAAAACAGCGGGACCGCGCCGATGTGGAGCACGCTGGCCTCGGGGTAGGTCCAGGATCCGGCCTGTGTCTTGAACAGCTCCATCACCGTGCCGACGACGTGGAAGATCAGAATAACGCGGGCTTCTCGCCAGGTCTCCAACCGGAAGGCAAGCATCCCGGCCTGAATGGCGATGGCGGCGAGGGTCAGGAAGTCATAGCGGTGGAGCGGCGCGCTGTCGGGGTAGAACAGGTATGTGCCCAAGAGCAGCGCCAGCAGCAGGCCGCCGAACAGGCAGGCCCAGCCTTGCTTGAAGCCGAATAGCAGGAATTCGTAGACCCACAGCCGCCAGCCCGAGCCGGGATCGAAGGCCTCTAGCCGGAGGCGGACCGCCTCGAAGCGGGTGTGGCGCCCGCTTGCGACTTTGCTCAAGCCCCGTGCTTCCGCGACAGCTCCCGCATGGCGTCATCCAGCCCCTCGAGCGTCAGCGGATACATCCTGTCGCCGACCAGCTGCTTGATCATCTTGGTCGACTGTGAATAGCCCCATTGCTTTTCCGGCACGGGGTTAAGCCACACGGTCGCAGGGTAGGTGTTGGCGACGCGCTGCAACCACACCGCGCCGGCTTCCTCGTTCATGTGCTCCACGCTGCCCCCAGGATGGGTGATCTCGTAGGGGCTCATCGCCGCGTCACCCACAAAGACGATCTTGTAATCATGGCCATACTTGTGGAGCACGTCCCAGGTCTTGGTGCGTTCCTGCCAGCGGCGCTTGTTGTCCTTCCACACGCCTTCGTAGAGGCAGTTGTGGAAGTAGAAGAACTCCAGGTTCTTGAACTCGGTCGTCGCCGCGCTGAACAGCTCCTCGACCAGCTTGATGAAGGGATCCATCGAGCCGCCGACATCGAGGAACAGCAGCAGCTTGACGGCATTCCTGCGCTCGGGCCGCATGCGGATGTCGAGCCAGCCCTGCTTCGCCGTGCCTTCGATGGTGCCCGGAATGTCCAGCTCGTCCGCCGCACCCTCGCGGGCGAAACGCCGCAAACGCCGCAAAGCCATCTTGATGTTGCGAGTGCCAAGCTCCTTGGTGTTGTCGAGGTTCTTGAACTCGCGCTTTTCCCACACCTTGATGGCGCGGCCGTGCTTGGCTTCCCCGCCGATCCGCACACCTTCGGGGTTGTAGCCGGAATTTCCGAAAGGCGATGTGCCCCCCGTGCCAATCCACTTGTTGCCGCCCTGGTGGCGCTTTTCCTGCTCTTCCAGACGCTTTTTGAGCGTCTCCATGATCTCGTCCCAATCGCCCAGAGACTTGATCTTCTCCATCTCCTCAGGAGTCAGGAACTTCTCGGCGACCGCCTTCAGCCAATCCTCCGGAATGTCGACCGGGTTCTGCCCATAATCGGACATGATCCCCTTGAAAACCTTCTGGAATACCTGATCGAAGCGGTCCAGAAGCCCCTCGTCCTTCACGAAGGTCGCGCGGGAGAGGTAGTAGAACGCCTCGGGCGTCTGCTCGATCACGTCCTTGTCGAGCGCCTCCAGAAGGGTGAGGTGCTCCTTGAAGGAAGCGCCGATCCCGGCGGCGCGAAGCTCGTCGATGAAGTTGAAGAACATGGGGGCTGATTACCCCGCCGCTCGGGCGCTGACCAGTCCTCTTTCTTGGCAGTGACAGGGCGATGCTTAACCTTTCGCTTACCATCCCGCGCCTAGGCAGGAGCCAGACAAATCAAGGGTCTCGCACCGCTCATGAACCAGCTCGCAATCGATACCGCCAATGCCACTGCGCTCGGCATGATCCCCGAGAGCTGCGGAGCGGTGACGGTGGGCTGTACCGACGTCGCAGGGGTTGTGGAGGCGGTGATCCAGTCCTCCAAGACCCTGCGTTCGGAGCACGAGGCGCTCGCGGAGACTGTCCGTGCGTTGGAGGCCGATCAGTCCAAGGTCGCCCAAGCCTCTGACGAAGCCAGACTTTTGTCCGAACGCGCGATTGAGCGCCTGTCGGAAGGCACCGCGCTGATCCAGTCATCGCTCGGCCAGATCGCCTCGCTGATCGAGCTGGTCGACACCCTGGGCCAGCACGTCACCAGCTTTTCGGCCGCGATGGATCAGGTCCGCCGCTCCGCGCAGGACATCGGCGAGATCGCCGAGACCACCAATATCCTCGCCCTCAACGCCACCATCGAGGCGATGCGCGCAGGGGACGCGGGTAGGACATTCGCCGTCGTCGCCTCGGAAGTGAAGAGCCTCGCCAACGACACCCGCAAGGCGACCGAGGAAATCGCCGCCACCATCGACGCGCTCGGCGGCGAGGCGGAGGTGGTGATCGGGCGGATCGAGGCAGGCGCTACCGCCAGCGGCGAGGCCCGCGCCAGCGTCGCCCGGATCGAGAGCACCATCAGCAATGTCGGTGCCCTCGTGGAAGAGGTCGACAAGCAGAACGACGTCATCGCCCGCTCGACCGGGACCATCTCGGGCCATGTCGATAAAGTCCAACGCGTGCTCAGCAGCTTCGATGCCGCCTCCCGCCGCAACGAAGATCGCCTACACGGCGCCTTCCGCAAGATGGAAGAGCTTGAAATCACTGCCTCCGAGATGTTCGACCGGATCGTCCACGCCGGCCTCTCGCCGGAAGACAGCGCGATGGTCGCACAGGCGCAGGCGATGATGCAGGAGGTCGCCGCCCACACCGAAGCCGCGCTCGCCCGCGGGACGCTCTCCACCACCGCTCTGTTCGATACCGATTACCAGCCCGTGCCCGGCACCAACCCGCCGCTGTTCCGCACCCGCCTGACCGACTGGGCCCATGCCGAGTGGCGCCCCTTCCTCGACCGGGTAAAGGCGGGCGATTCCAGAGTGCTGGCCGCAGCCTGCACCGACATGAACGGCTTCCTGCCGACCCATCTCACCGAGCGCAGCCGCAAGCCGACGGGCGATCTCGACCACGATACCCAGTTCTGCCGCAACGGGCGGATCATGCTCGAAGCGATCGACCGCAAGGCCAAGGTCAGCCGCGCGCCCTACATGATGGCGGTCTACCGCCAGGAAGGCAGCGGCGAATCCTACGTCGTGGTGCGCAATGTCTATGTCCCGCTGTTCTTCGCCGGTCGCCGCTGGGGCGATTTCGAGCTCGCCTACAGCTTCGACTGAGCCGCAAAAACACCCGATGTTCCACGTGAAACATCGTTTTGGGCGGGATCTGGCGGGGGTCTGCGAGGGGTCTGCGAGGGGATCTGGACGTGTCTGACAAGGGTCAGCGCGGCATCTGCCGCAAGATCACTTCGTCCGCGCCCCTCAATCCGCCATTCTTGCCGATCCCGGCCCGGCCTCATGCACCGGCATGCCCGGCGGGAAGGGCGCCCAGCTCGGCGCGCTGCGGCCCCAGATGATCGTCGTCGGCGGACAAATCTCCGGATCGTCGAGCGTGCCGGCGCGCACCCGCATCGGCTGCTTCGGCCCCACAACGGTGCGGCTGAACATCTGCGCGCCGCACACCTTGCAAAAGCCGCGCTCCACGGTGTTCCCGCTGTCGGCGACAAGGCGCAGCAGCGTCATCTCGCCTTGGTAGGTGACGGCTTCCTCATCGAACAGCACGTTGACGGTCGCCATGCCGCTCGCGATCCGCTGGCAGTCGCGGCACCAGCAGAAGCGTGCGCCCTGCGGCTGGGCATCAATGGTGAAGCGCACCGCACCGCACAGGCAGCCGCCGGTATGGGCCACTCGCAGCACCTCAGCTCGGATTGCGGCGGGCCATGAAGGCGAGGCGTTCGAACAGCATGATGTCCTGCTCGTTCTTCAGCAGCGCGCCGTGGAGCGGCGGGATGGCGCTCGCCGGATTGCTGCTTTGCAGGACGTCCAGCGGCATGTCCTCGTTCAGCAACAACTTCAGCCAGTCGAGCAGCTCGCTGGTCGAGGGCTTCTTCTTCAGCCCCGGCACTTCGCGCAGGTCATAGAAGATATCCATCGCCTTCTTCACCAACGTCTTCTGGATGCCGGGGAAGTGGACGTCGATGATGTCCTGCATCGTCTCGCGGTCGGGGAACTTGATGTAGTGGAAGAAGCAGCGGCGCAGGAAGGCGTCGGGCAGCTCCTTTTCATTGTTCGAGGTGATGACGACGATCGGGCGTTCCTTGGCGGTGATGCGCTCCTGCGTCTCGTAGACGTCGAAGCTCATGCGATCCAATTCCTGGAGCAGGTCGTTCGGAAATTCGATGTCGGCCTTGTCGATCTCGTCGATCAGGAGCACGGGGAGCTGGGGGGAGGTGAAGGCCTCCCACAGCTTGCCCTTCTTGATGTAGTTGCGGATATCGTGGACGCGTTCCTCGCCCAGCTGGCCATCGCGCAGGCGGGCGACGGCGTCATATTCGTACAGACCCTGCTGCGCCTTGGTGGTGGACTTGATGTTCCACTCGATCAGAGGGGCATTCAGCGCCTTGGAGATTTCATGCGCCAGCACGGTCTTGCCGGTGCCGGGCTCGCCCTTGACCAGCAGCGGGCGGCGCAGGGTGACGGCGGCGTTGACCGCGACCTTCAAATCCTCGGTCGCGATATAGGACTTGGTGCCTTCGAAACGCTGCTGCTCGGCCATTCGGGTTTCCTTGAGAGACTGAATTTGCGCCAGCGATAAGCGGCAGGCCCGCGCGGCGCAAGGGGGAGGGGGCTGGCAATTCAGCGAGGCAGCAGCAGGATGCGCTGGGCGAGGGCATTCAGCCGGCCCTCGTCGATCACCGCCTCGGCATTGTTCCAGCCAAGCGTCAGCACCCAGTCGCGGCCCCGCTTGTCGGTCAGCAGCCAGGTATAGTTGAGCACCCCCGGCTCGGAGCCGCCCTTGAAGCCGATATAAGGCCAGTTGGCGCGGATCGTCTCGCCGTTGGCCGAGGGGCTGATCGCAAGGATGTCGAAGGCACCCGGGTCGGCGGTCTTGCGCATGTGGGCAAACAGCCGGGCAAGATCGGCGGGCGAGGCGAACCATTCGACCCCCAGGGCCCGCGGCCCGTTGCCGAAGGCGGCGTTGATGCGATCGAGATCGGTCGCGCCCCGTGCGGCGTCAACCCGCGCGAGGACCGCCTGCCGGTCCGCCCGGTCCGCCGCGCGCGCACCCGGCGGCCATGCTTCACGCAGGGCGGGATCGGCGGCCTTGAGCTCGAAGAACTGGCGGGTGGTCAGGAACGGATCGTTCCGGCCCGGTTCGGCGTGGCCGCTGTCCTTCATCGCCTTGAGGATGCGCTTCTCTCCCAGCACCGCGATCAATTGGTCGGTGGCGGTGTTGTCGCTCACCGAGATCATCAGGCTCGCCAGCGTGTGGAGCGTAACCGGCGCGCCTTGCGGCCAGTCCTGCAATTGCCCGCTAGGGTAGCTCTTTTCGGTCAGCACCGCGACGTCGGACCACTTGCGCCGCCCCGCCTTCACGTCCTCGGCCAGCGCGGCCAGCACATAGAGCTTGAACGCCGAGCCGAGCGCGAGCGGCGTGTCGGCATTGCGGGCGATCACCGGCGCGCCGCCGATAGGGCCGAACCACGCATTGACCGTGCCGGGAAGGGCGGCAAGCTCGGCAGCGATGGCCTCGGGGGTGTCGCCTGCCACGCTGAGCGCATCGACCGAGGTGAAGCGCAGCTCGTTGATGCGGCCTCCTGCCGCCGTGTCGATGGCGATCCCGCCTTTGGCAAGGCCCCGCTCGAACCGGATTTCGAGCGCGGCACGGGTGCCGTCGCGCGGGGTGAGCAGCGCGGCGCCGATCGCGCGGCCGAACTGCGCGGTGAGATTGCCGGCGAGCGCCTTGAGCTGCGCATCGGCAACCGCGGCGCGAAAGCCGTCGGTGAAGATCGCCTCGGGCTCGATCTTGCCGTTGAGCAGCGCGACGACCTGATCGGCGCGGGTCTCAAGCGTGGTCTGCTCGGCAGAGGCTGGGCTGCGCGCAGGCTCCTGCGCGGCGGCGGCGGCCGGCGGCACCATTGCCAGCGCCGCCAGCGCCACCACTCTAAGCATCGATCAGGTCGCGGTCGACGTCGCCGGCGCGGTTCTGGATGAAGTTGAAGCGGTGTTCGGGGTTGCGGCCCATCAGCTCGTCGACGAGCCGCGCGACGCCGGCGCGATCCTCGAATTCCTGCGGCAGGGTGATGCGGATCAGCCCGCGCGTTTCGGGCGCCATCGTGGTCTCGCGCAATTGCTGCGGGTTCATCTCGCCGAGGCCCTTGAAGCGGCTGACTTCGACCTTCTTGTTCTTGAACACGCTCGCCTCCAGCTCCGCCCGGTGCGCATCGTCGCGGGCGTAGCGGCTCTCCTTGCCCGCCGTCAGCCGGTAGAGCGGGGGCTGGGCGAGGAACAGGTGCCCGCGCCGCACGATGTCGGGCATCTCCTGGAAGAAGAAGGTCATCAGCAGGGTGGCGATATGCGCGCCGTCCACGTCGGCGTCGGTCATGATGATGACGCGGTCGTAACGCAGATTGTCGGCGTTGCAGTCCTTGCGGGTGCCGCAGCCCAGCGCCAGCGCAAGGTCGGCGATTTCGCTGTTGGCGCGGATCTTGTCGGCGGTTGCGCTGGCGACGTTGAGGATCTTGCCGCGGATCGGCAGGATCGCCTGGCTCTTGCGGTCACGCGCCTGCTTGGCGCTGCCGCCCGCGCTGTCGCCCTCGACGATGAACAACTCCGTCTCGCGCCCGCCTTCGCCGCTGCAATCGGTGAGCTTGCCCGGCAGGCGCAGCTTCTTGGCGTTGGTCGCGGTCTTGCGCTTGATCTCGCGCTCCTGCTTGCGCTTGAGGCGCTCGTCCATGCGCTCCATCACCTCGCCGAGCAGCGCCTTGCCGCGCTCCATATTGTCGGTGAGGAAGTGGTCGAAATGGTCGCGCACCGCGTTCTCGACGAGGCGCGCGGCCTCGGGCGAGGTGAGGCGGTCCTTGGTCTGCGACTGGAACTGGGGATCGCGGATGAAGACCGAGAGCATCACCTCGGCGCCGGTCATGACGTCGTCGGCGGTGATGTCCTTGGCTTTCTTCTGGCCCACCAGCTCGCCGAAAGCTCTGAGGCCGCGGGTCAAGGCCGTGCGCAACCCCTGTTCGTGCGTTCCGCCATCGGGGGTGGGGACCGTGTTGCAATACCAGCTCGTCGCCCCGTCCGAATAGAGCGGCCAGGCGATCGCCCATTCGACCCGGCCCTGCTGCACGCCGTCGACCTGCGGGAAATCCTGCGTTCCGGCAAAGGGCTGGGCGGTGACGCATTCGCGCGCGCCCACCTGCTCGGCGAGGTGATCGGCAAGACCGCCGGGAAACTTGAACACCGCCTCGGCGGGCACATCCTCGCTGGCGAGGGAGGGGGCGCATTTCCAGCGGATTTCCACGCCCGCGAACAGATAGGCCTTGGACCGCGCCAGCTTGAACAGCCGTTTGGGATTGAAGCTGCGCTCGCCGAAGATCTCGGGGTCGGGCACGAAGCTCACCGTGGTGCCGCGCCGGTTGGGGGTGGGGCCCAGCTGCTGGATCGCGCCTTCGGTGACCCCGCGCGCGAACTCCTGCGCGTAAAGCTGCTTGTCGCGCGCAACCTCCACGCGGGTGTGGACTGACAGCGCGTTGACCACGCTGATGCCCACCCCGTGAAGCCCGCCGCTGGTGGCATAGGCTTTCCCCGAAAACTTGCCGCCCGAATGCAGCGTCGAGAGGATCACCTCCAGCGTCGACTTGCCGGGGAACTTGGGGTGTTCGTCGACCGGGATGCCGCGGCCGTTGTCGGCGATGGAGAGGCGGTTGCCTTCGTCCAGACGCACCTCGATCCGCGTCGCATGGCCCGCGACCGCCTCGTCCATCGCGTTGTCGAGCACTTCGGCGGCGAGGTGGTGATAGGCGCGATCATCCGTCCCGCCGATATACATGCCGGGACGGCGGCGGACGGGTTCCAGCCCCTCCAGCACCTCGATCGCAGAGGCGTTGTAATCGCCGCTGGAGGTGGGGGTGTTGGCGAAGAGATCGTCGGGGGTGGGGTCTGCGGCCATGGGCACGGCTTATAGGGCCGCGCCGCCGCGCCTCACAAGCCACCCCCCGGTGTTTTACGCACTCACTTGCCGAAGCCGGTCGGCGCGGGGTCGACCGCTGTCACCTCGCCGCCCTTGACCTCGCGCACCTCCAGCGCCCGCTCGACCACGCCGCCGCGGCCGAAGCGGAACGCGCCGTCGACCCCGAGGAACCCGCCCTTGTCGTAAAGCTGGTTCTTGGGAAAGGGCGCGCCGACCTTCCAGTCGCGCGCCACCCTCAGCGTCAGCAGCACCGCATCATAGCCCAGCGTTGCGACGCGGTGCGGTTGCCCCCCGAAGCGCGCCGCGTAGCTTTCGGCGAAGCGGGCATAACGCTGGTCGGAAACCGCGGCGAACAGCGCGCCTTCGAGCGATCGGGTGCGCACCGCGCTGTCGCCGCTCCACAGTTCCGTGCCGATGATCCGCGTGCGGGCCTGCCGACCCAGCTCTCCGGCCGCATCGACGCCAAGCCGCGCGGAATCCGCGATCAGCACGGTGTCATAGCCCCCCGCCGCGCGCAGCCGGGTGGCGGCGCTGACGATCGAGGTGTTGCCGCGCGTGTAACTCTCCTTGGCGGATAGCGCGCCGCCGAAATCGCGCAGGGCGTTCTCCAGCGAGGAGACCGCGCGGGTGCCATACTCGCCCTCGGGCGCGAGCACGGCAAAGCGGGCTGCGCCCTTGCCGCGCGCATACTGCACCGCGCGGCGGATCGATTGTTCGGGCATGTGCCCGATCACGAAGACATCGGGGCTGGCGACGCCCGGATCATTGGCGAAGGCGATCACCGGCACCCCGGCAGGCCGCGCGGCCATCTGCACCGCGGGGACGGCATCGGCGGTCAGCGGGCCGAGGATCAGCTTGTTGCCATCGGCGATTGCCTTGGTGGCGGCCGCGCCGATCCCGGCGGCGGTGTCATAGGTGGTGATGCGCAGGTTGTCCGCGCCCGTATCGAGCAGCGCCATGGTGGTGGCATTGGCGATCGACTGCCCGACCGCGGCGGTATCGCCCGCGAGCGGCACGAGCAGCGCAATGCGGTGGCGCCCGGTATCGGTGGGGAGCGCGGTCGCCGAAGGCTCGGGCGCAGGCGGCGGCGGGGTGGTGGCGACATCGGCCTTGGGGATGACCTGGCACCCCGCAGCGAGCAGCGCCGCCCCGGCCAGCGCAAGGTTGCGCCCGCCCGCGATGGAGCGCCATCCGGCCCAATTCGGCCCCGTTTCAAGCTTCATTCTTGCCGACCCCTCAGTCGTGCGCCATGGACCGCGGTGTGACGTCCGAGGCGCTGCCATCCCTTCCCGCGTGGGAACCCGTACCCGGGCTGTATATCGTCGCGACCCCGATTGGCAATCTTGGCGACATCACCCTGCGCGCGCTCGCCGTGCTGCGGGGCGCGGCGCTGGTCGCCTGCGAGGACACGCGGGTCACTGGCAAGCTTCTGAAACATTACGGAATAAAGGCGCGGCTCCAGCGGCTCGACGATCATGCTCCGCCCGAAGTGCGCGCGCGGGTGATCGACGAGGCGAGGCAGGGGCCGGTCGTATTGGTGTCGGATGCGGGGACGCCGCTGATCTCGGACCCGGGCTATCGTCTGGTGCGCGAGGCGCGTGCCGGCGGAGTGACGGTGACGAGCATCCCCGGCGCCTGCGCCGCGGTGTCGGCGCTGGCGATGGCGGGCTTGCCGAGCGACCGGTTCCTGTTCGCCGGCTTCCTGCCGGTCAAGGACAAGGCGCGTCTCGACGCGCTCGAAGGGCTGGCGGACGTGGCCGCGACGCTGGTGTTCTATGAAACCGCGCCGCGGCTCGAACGCACGTTGCTGGCGATTGCCGACCTGTGGCCGGACCGCGAGATTGCGGTCGCGCGGGAAATCACCAAGCTTCACGAGGAATGCCGCACCGGCACCGCGGCCGCTCTGGCGCAGCACTATGCCGCCCACCCGCCCAAGGGCGAGATCGTGCTGCTGATCGGGCCGCCATCGGCGAGCGAGGCCCCGGTGCTCGATACCGATGCACTGCTGAAAGCTGCATTGGCCGAGGCCGGGCCGGGCAAAGCGGCGGGCATCGTCGCCAAGGCCACGGGCATCGACCGCGCCGCGCTCTACGCCCGCGCGCTGGAACTGAAGGGCGAATGAGCGCGCCCCGCTGCCCGGAAGATCGCCACGAGGCCGACGCCCGCGGGCGCGAGGGCGAAGCCGAGGCAGCAATGTTCCTCGCCCAGCGGGGCTGGCGGATCGTCGCCGAGCGGGTGAAGACCAAGGCAGGCGAGATCGATCTGGTCGCCCGGCGCACGGGCCTCGTCGCCTTCGTCGAGGTCAAGTGGCGGGCGCGCTCTGCCAGCCTCGGGGATGCCATCGACGAACGCCGCCTCAAGCGCGTGGCCGCCGCGGTGGAGCTGGTATGGCAGGACTATGCGACACAAGGCGAAGACATCCGCATCGACGTCATCCTGCTTGCGCCCGGCCGCAAGCCGACCCACATCGAGAACGCGTGGATGCCTTTCGGTTAATCTTATGACCCGCTCGCCCTGAGCTTGTCGAAGGGCCGTTCTTCCACTTTGACTGAGAGGCCGAAGCAGGACAGTGCTTCGACAAGCTCAGCACGAACGGAAATTGGTTGATGACTCTTAAAATTGCCGTCCAGATGGACCCCATCGACACCATCAAGATCGCCGGCGACAGTTCCTTTGCACTGATGCTGGCAGGCCAGGCGCGCGGCTACACGCTCTACGAATATCACGTCGACAGCCTGACGCTGGACGAGGATGACCGCCTTTACGCCCACGCCTTTCCGGTGACGGTTCAGCGCGTGGAAGGCGCGCATTTCACCCGCGGGGAGCAGGTGCGGCTCGATCTCGGCAGGGATGTCGACGTCATCCTGATGCGGCAGGACCCGCCATTCCACATGGGCTACATCACCGCCACGCACATGCTCGAGAGGATCGCCGCCGAGACGCTGGTGGTCAACGATCCGGCCAATGTCCGCAATTCGCCGGAAAAGGTGATGGTCCTCAACTACCGCCGCTTCATGCCGCCGACGCTGGTGACGCGCAGCGTCGAGGAAGTGCGGCGCTTCATGGCGAAGCACGGCGCGATCGTGGTTAAGCCGATCCACGGCAACGGCGGCAAGGCGATCTTCCGGGTGCCGGAGAACGGCGAGAACCTCACCGCCCTGTTCGAGGTGTTCAACCAGACCTGGCCCGAACCGCACATGATCCAGCCCTTCCTCCCCGAGGTGGCCGAGGGCGACAAGCGCATCGTCCTCGTCGATGGCGAGGTGGCGGGCGCGATCAACCGCATTCCGGGCGAAGGCGAGTTCCGCAGCAACCTCGCGATGGGCGGCAGCGCGCAGCCGACGCAGCTGACGCAGCGCGAGGCGGAAATCTGCGCCGCGCTCGGCCCTGATCTCAAGCGCCTCGGTCTCACCTTTGTTGGCATCGACGTGATCGGGGGCAAGTGGCTCACCGAGATCAACGTGACGTCCCCCACGGGCATCGTGGCGATTGACCGCTTCAACAAAACCGATACGGCCGCCATGATCTGGGACGCGATCGAACGGCAGCTCGCCGAGCGCCGCGCTGCCGCCTGACCCTCCACCGACAGAGAGCGCATGACCGACTTCCTTCTCGAACTGCTCAACAAGGGCGGCTATATCGGCATCTTCCTGCTGATGGCGGCCGAGAACATCTTCCCGCCGATCCCGTCCGAGGTGATCATGGGCGGCGCGGGGCTGCTGGTGGCCAAGGGCGAGATGACCTTCTGGAACGTGTGGATCGTCGCCACTTCGGGCACGGTCGCGGGCAACCTCTTCTGGTACTGGATCGGCGTGCGCTGGAGCGAGGAGCAGCTGAAGGCGATCATCGACCGCTGGGGCCGCTGGCTGACCTTCGAGTGGGACGAATTCACCAAGGCGCGGAACATCTTCCGCAAGTATGGCGACGGGATCGTCTTTGCGCTGCGGTTCTCGCCGATCCTGCGCACCATCGTCTCGCTGCCGGCGGGGCTTGCGCACATGAAGCTGTGGCGCTTCTGCCTGTTCACCTTTCTGGGCTCGGGGATCTGGAACGCGATCCTGATCTTCGGCGGCCGCGCGGCGGCGCCGCTGGTCGAGCGGTTCGAGAAGCTCGCGGGGTATGGCGTGGTGCTGTTCGTGCTCGCCGGGGTGGCGTTCTATGTCTACCGGGTGGTGACGTGGAAGCCGGTCAAGGCGCACGAGGGGCAGGACTGACCTTCCTCTGTCACCCGCGCGGATGGGCTTTCCTGTAATTCTCCAGCAGCGCGGCTGCATCGACGCGGGTGTAGATCTGGGTCGATCCCAAGGAGGCGTGGCCGAGCAGTTCCTGGAGTGAGCGCAGGTCCGCTCCCGCGCTCAGAAGGTGCGTCGCGAAGGAGTGCCGCAGCGCGTGCGGGGTCGCGGTGTCGGGCAGCCCGAGCGCGCGGCGCGCGTTCGCCATCGCCTTCTGCACCATGCCCGGCGAGAGCGGCCCGCCCTTGGCCCCGCGGAACAGCGGCAGGTTCGCGCTCATCGGCCAGGGGCACAGCCTGACATACTCTGCCACCGCCGCGCGCGTGATCGGCAGCACCGGCACCACGCGCTGCTTGCCGCCCTTGCCGGTCACCTGCAGCACCTCGCCCGGCGGCAAGTCGCGCCCGGTCAGCGAGAGCGCCTCGGCGATGCGCAGGCCCGATCCGTACATCAGGAGCAGCACCGCGCGGTCGCGCGCGCCGATCCACTCCTCGGCCGCGAGGCCATCGACAAGGTCGGCAAGGTTCGTCGCCTCGTCTGGGGTAACGGGGCGGGGGAGGCCTTTTTTCAGTCTGGGGCCGCGCAGGCGAGGGGCGGCGGGGTCCGGGTCGCCCGCCTGCGCGCGGGCGAAGGCGATGAAGGCCTTCAATGCGGACAGTTCACGCGCCGTGCTCGCATTGCCGAGGCCGTCTGTGCGCCGTGCGGCGAGATGGGCCCGGAGGTGATGCGCCTCGATCCGGGCGACGTCCGCCCAGTCCTCGCGCCCCCCGCCCGCGAGCAGCCGAGCGGCGGCGGCGACGTATGCGCGCACCGTATGGGGCGAACGGCGGCGGTTGTCGGCGAGATGCGCGCGCCACGCTTCGAGCAGCGCAGGCGCGCTCATGCGCTCACCAGACTGTCGGCAACGAGTTCGGCGAGCAGCGCATCGAGCACCCCGCGGCCCTCGGGCGCCACCCCGATCCGTGAACCCGCAACCCAGATCATCCCCAAGCCCACGAGCCGCGCGAGGGCCCCCTCGTCGATCAGCCCCGCACGCGGAAGACCGAACCGCTCGCCCAGCGCGGCAAGGTCCACTCCCTCGGTGAGGCGCAGACCCATCAGCAGCGCCTCGGCGGCCTGTTCGGGCACGGCGAGCCGGCGAGCCTCTGCGATGCCGTCGCCAGCGCGCGCGACGGCGGCGAGGAAGTTCTCCGGCTTCTTGTGCCGCACCGTCGCCATCCCGCCGCGCCGTCCGTGGGCGCCCGGGCCGATCCCGGCGTAATCCTGATAGCGCCAATAGGCGAGGTTGTGGCGGCTTTCCTCGCCCGCGCGGGCATGGTTGCTGGTCTCGTAGGCGGGGAGCCCTGCCGCGGCGGTCAGGGCTTGGGTGATGTCGAACAGCTCCGCTGCCGCGTCATCGTCCAGCGGCACCAACCGCCCGCGCCGCACGTCGCTGGCAAAGCGCGTGCCGGGTTCGATCGTCAGCTGGTAGAGCGACATGTGCCCCGTCCCGAAATCCAGCGCGCGGGCAAGGCGCTGCTCCCACAGTGCCGGCGTGTGGCCGGGCAGGGCATAGATCATGTCGAAGCTTACCCGCGCGAAATGCGCCTGTGCCACCGCAAGCGCCGCGAGGGCTTCCTCGGCCCCGTGCAACCGGCCGAGGAAGCGCAGTTCCGCATCGTCGAGGGACTGCACCCCCAGCGACACCCGGTTCACCCCCGCCGCCGCCAGCCCCACGAAATTGGCAGTCTCGACCGAGGAGGGGTTGGCTTCGAGGGTGATCTCGATCCCCTCGGCAAAGCCCCACAGCCGCTCGGCCTCGGCCAGCAGCGCAGCGACGAGGGCGGGGGGCATCAGCGAGGGTGTGCCCCCGCCGAAGAAGATCGAGGTCAGCGCCTTACCGCCTGCAACCTCCACCTCGGCGCGCATGTCGGCGACGAGAGCCGTCTGCCAAGCGGCAACCTCGACGCCCTCCCGCACATGCGAGTTGAAGTCGCAATAGGGGCACTTCTTCGCACAGAAGGGCCAGTGGATGTAGAGCGCGCGGGGCCCAGGGGAGGTTGGGGGTGGAATTTTCAGCCTCGCTTAACCGTTGCCGCATAATCTTGTTTCATGCGGAGTTCCTGTCTCTTGTCCGTCATCGCCCGCCTGATTGGTAGCGCCCTGCTTATGGCAGCCGCGCCCGCCCTGCCGCAAGTCACGCCGCAAGTTGCCGCACAAGACCAGCGCCCGCTCTACCCGGCCGAACAGGAATGGCTGGCCGAACACAATGCCGAACGCGAGGCGCTGGGCCTTGCGCCGCTGCGCTGGAACCATGCGCTGCGGCGCGATGCGCTGGCATGGGCCGAGACGCTCGCAGCGCGCGGGGCCTTCCAGCATGCGCCCAACCTGTTGCAGATCGGGCAGGGCGAAAACCTGTGGATGGGCGACCGCGATCGCCACGCCCCGTGGGAGATGATCGACCTGTTCCTGGCCGAAAGGAAAATCTTCCGACCCGGCACCTTCCCTGAAGTCTCGCGTACCGGGCAATGGAAGGACGTGGGGCATTACACCCAGATCATCTGGCCCGACACCCGCGAGGTCGGCTGCGCGACCGCGGTGAACCGTCGCAAGGAAGTGCTGGTGTGCCGCTACTGGCCTGCCGGCAACGTGATCGGCTACCGGCTCGATCCGGCCCGGCACCTTACCCGGCGCTGAGCCCTCAGCCGAACTGTTCGGCGACAAGCTTGGCGAAGGCGTCGGCGCGGTGGCTGATCGCGTGCTTTTCCGCGGGCGCGATCTCCGCGAAGGTCAGATCGCTCCCCGTGGGAACGAACACCGGATCATAGCCGAAGCCCATCACGCCGCGTGGCGGCCATGTCAGCGTGCCGTGACACCGGCCCTCATAGATCGCGTGCTCGCCGTCCGGCCATGCAATAGCAAGGACGCAATGGAAAGCAGCCGAGCGGTCGACGTCTGCGCCCTTCTCCGCGAGCAGCCCTTCGACCTTGCCCATCGCCATGTACCAATCGCGCCCCGGTGCGCCCTCGAACCACTGCCGTTCGGCCCAGTCGGCGGTGTAGACGCCGGGGCGGCCATCGAGCGCGGCGACGGTAAGCCCGCTGTCGTCCGCCAGCGCCGCCAGCCCCGAAGCCTCCGCCGCCGCGCGCGCCTTCAGCAGCGCATTCTGGGCGAAGGTGGTGCCGGTCTCCGCCGGTTCGGGCAGGCCGAGCGATCCGGCAGAGATGCACTTCACGCCGTATGGATCGAGCAGCGCGGAAATCTCCTTCAGCTTGCCCGCATTGTGGGTGGCAATCACCAGAGAACCGGAGCCGAGCCGTCTCGTCATTTCACCGCGTCCAACTGCGCAGCAAAGATCCGGTCGCAGCCGATGCGGGCGAGGCGCAGGAGGCGCAGCAGGCCCTCCTCGTCATAGGTCGCCCCTTCCGCTGTGGCCTGCACCTCGGCGATCTTGCCGCCCGACAGCAGCACGAAATTGCCATCGGCCTCGGCGTTCGAATCCTCGTCGTAATCAAGGTCGAGCACCGGGGTGCCCTTGAAGATCCCGCAGGAGATCCCTGCGACCTGCGCCTGGATCGGATCGTGCCTGATATCGCCAGACTTCATCAACCCGTTGACCGCCAGACGCAGCGCGATCCATGCGCCGGAAATCGCCGCAGTTCGGGTGCCGCCATCGGCCTGAATCACGTCGCAATCCAAGGTGATCTGCCGCTCGCCGAGCTTCTGCAGATCCACCACGGCGCGCAAGCTCCGCCCGATAAGCCGCTGGATTTCCTGCGTGCGCCCCGACTGCTTGCCCTTGGCGGCTTCACGCGCGCCGCGTGTGTGGGTGGCACGCGGGAGCATCGAATATTCGCCCGTCACCCAGCCTTCGCCCTTGCCCCGCAGCCATGGCGGAACGCCTTTCTCGACGCTGGCGGTGCACAGCACCTTGGTATCGCCAAAACCGATCAGCACCGATCCTTCGGCGTGCTTGGTGAAACCGGTCTCGATGGTGATGGCGCGCATTTCATCGGGCGCGCGTCCTGAAGGGCGCATGATTTTCTGTCCTTATCGTCGTGCCGGATGCGCTAGTAGAAAGTGCAGGCCTCGGGCAAGCTCAGGCCGAACGGAAATTGAGAAAGCTGACGATACCCCTTAGGTTCGCCCCATGACCTCGCTCCCCGTCACCGAACTGACCCAGCGTGCGCGCGACATCTTTCAGCGCGTGGTGGAGGAATATATCGAGAGCGGGCAGCCGGTGGGCTCCAAGACGCTCGCGGCGGATGGCACGCTGAATCTCTCGCCCGCCTCGATCCGTTCTGTGCTCGCCGATCTGGAGACGGCGGGGCTGCTGGCGGCGCCGCACACCAGCGCGGGGCGGATGCCGACCGATGCCGGCCTCAGGATCTTCGTCGACGGGATGATGCGCATCGCCGAGCCGACAGCGCAGGAACAGGCGGCGATCGAGGCGCGGCTGGCCGAGGCGGGCCCGGTCGAGGCGGCGTTGAAGCAGGCTAGCGCGATCCTCTCCGACCTGTCGGGCGCGGCGGGGATGGTGCTGGTCGCCCCGCGTGAACAGCGGCTCGCCCAGTTCAGCCTCGTCGATCTGGGGCAGGGCCGGGCGCTCGCGGTGCTGGTGGGCGAGGATGGCGGGGTCGAGAACCGCGTGCTCACGCTCGACAATGCCGGCGGCGGCGGCGCGATCAGCCCCGGGACGCTCGACCGGGTGTCGAACTACATCACCGCGCGGCTTGCCGGGCGCACGCTGGCAGAGGCGGCCGCAGCGATGCGGGCGGAGATCGCCAACGGCCAGTCCCAGCTCGACGATGCATCGCGCGATCTGGTCGAGCGCGGCCTTGCCGTGTGGAGCCAGGACGCCGCCGCGCGGCCTGTGCTGATCGTGCGAGGGGCCGCGAACCTGCTCGATGAGGCGGCGCTTGGCGATATCGAACGCGTGCGCAGCCTGCTCGAGGACCTCGAGAACAAGCAATCGGTCGCGCAGCTGCTCGATTCGGCGCGCGAGGCCGATGCGACGCGCATCTTCATCGGGTCCGAGAACCGCCTCTTCGCGCTGTCGGGATCATCCGTGATCGCCTCGCCCTACCGCGATCGCGAGGGCCGCGTCGTCGGCGTGCTCGGCGTGATCGGGCCCACGCGGTTGAATTATGCGCGGGTTGTCCCCATGGTGGATCTGACCGCCCGTTCGCTGGGCAAGCTCATCGCTTGAATGGATCAACCAAGACATGACCGAGAATGACAAGCGCCGCGACGAGGCGGCCGAGAAGGAATTGGATGGCGTGCCGGAGGAGTTTCTCGAAGGGGACGACTACCCGGAAGGCAAGGATTTCGATGAGGGCGTGGATCACGCCGGCATCGCTGCAGCCTCGCAAATCGCCGGGCTGCGCGCCGAGCTGGCGACGGCAAAGCAGGAGGTCCTCTACGCGCAGGCCGAAACCCAGAACGTGCGCCGCCGCCTTGAGCGCGAGAAGGACGAGGCACGCGCCTATGCCGCGACCGGCTTTGCCCGCGACATCCTGAGCGTGGCCGACAACCTGTCGCGCGCCATCGACGCGATTCCCGAAGCCTTGCGCGCCGACGAGAGCATGAAGGGCCTCGTGATCGGCCTCGAGGCGACCCAGCGCGAGCTTGAAAAGGTCTTCGCCGGCCACGGCATCACCCGCATCGCGGCCGTCGGCCTGCCGCTCGATCCCAACCAGCATCAGGCGATGCTGGAAGTGCCCTCGGCCGATCACGAGCCGGGCACGGTGGTCTCGGAAATGCAGGCCGGATGGATGATCAAGGACCGCCTGCTGCGCGCAGCGATGGTGGCGGTGGCGAAGAAGCCGGACTGATCGCCTTTCCCTGCTGGGCTCGCCAGCCTGCCGCACCCTTGCCTCCGGTTATGCCGCAAGTCCCGGCGCGCACGGCGAGCCGAGGAACATCGCCGCACCGGCTCCGGTAGCTTCGGACCACAAACCGAAAATCCGGAGACATGACATGACCACGCGTATCAGCACCGCCCTTATCGGTGCGGCCGCCGCCCTCTCCCTTGGTGCCTGCGCCGAAAATTACGCTGTCGAAGGCGCAGGCGTGGGGGCTGCGGCAGGGGCCGCCGTCGGGGCGGTGACGGGCGGCAATATCGGCACTGGTGCTGCGGTCGGTGCGGCGGTCGGCGGTGCGGGCGGCGCGCTCATCAAGAAGCGCGACAATGGCGATTGCTACCGCGTCGACAGCGATGGCCGCGAATACGCGGTCCGCTGCCCCAATTAGGGAGCTGAGATTTCTTCTTCGGCAGGCGAGGGAATAAGCACGAGGGCTCCTGCGTTTGGTGAATGTCCTACCAAACACAGGAGACAAGAATGACCCATCGTGTGAAATCCGCGCTGCTCCTCGTCGTACTCGTGCCCGGGCTTGCCGCTTGCGCCACCAACTATGCCGGGGAAGGCGCGCTCGGCGGGGCGGCCGTGGGGGCTGCAGCAGGCATCCTCACCGGCGGCAACGTCGCGCGCGGCGCAGCGGTCGGCGCGGCCATTGGCGGGGTGGCAGGCACGCTCATCCGCAAGGACGGCAAATGCTACCGTTACGACGATGATGGCCGTGAATTTCTCGTGCGCTGTCCGAATTAGGCGATGCGCGCCGGCTGCGAGGCGAATGGCAAGATCGCCTCGTAAGCGGCCAGCGAGGGCGCGCCCGCGACAGGTGCGCCCTCGCGCAGCAGGAAGGCGTGGCGCACGATCTCGGCCTGCTGCTCGATCCCGTAGCGGGTCAGCGTCCAGCCCGGCTTCAGCGCATAGTGATAGCGGCACCACGGATGGCGGTGCAGCACCAGATACCAGCGCCCGCGCCGCTGCGCCTGCCAAACGTGCGTCATCTCGTGAATGAAATGCGCCTGACGCTCGAGCGGTGCCGCGGCGAAATCCTCGCAGTAATGGGCCGCAAGGGGGTGGAAGTGGAGGTGGCCCATGGGCGCCATCGTCACCCCGCGCGGTTGCAGGGGAAAGAACTTGCGGCGCCTGACGCGCACCTGCGCATAGTCGATCGCATCGCCGAACACTGAGGCCGCAAGCGCAACCTCATGCGGCGTCAGCGCCCGCTCACCACCTATGGGGCAGGCGGGCGCGGCGCTCAGCGTTCGTCCCCCGCAGCGCGCACGGGCGCCTCGACGACGGTGACGGCGCCGTTCGAGAGGGTCAGGGTGACCTTGGCGGTGCCGCCCGCCTGCAATGCATCCGAAGGCTCCATCGCCATCACGTGCAACCCGCCGGGCGCAAAGCTGACCGGCGCATCGCCGCCGAGCGGAACGCTGTCTGCCATCACCATCCGCATCGTGCCCGCTTCCTCCGCGTAGTCGTGGATCATCGTCATCCCCGCGCCCTCGACGCTGACGTCCTGAAGGGTTACGCCCGGCGTCCCGCTGTAGGAAAGATCGAAATAGACCGCTGCAGGGTTACCCGCGACGGGCGGCAGAACGACGCGCGCATTGCTGACGGTGAGCGCGGCGGAATCTGCCTCTTGCTCCTTGGTCGCGGGCGCGTCGGCAGGCTGCGCGCAGGCGGAAAGGCAGGTGAGTGCGGCGGCGCACAGCAGCGCAAGCGCGGCGCGAGTGGGGTTCATCACAGGTGTCGTCTCCTTCGAGGATGGGCCGAAATCTAGGGGGCCGGCTCTCTTGTGCCAAGCGAAAGCACGCCTATATCGCCGTCACAAACGAGCCGCCAAGGTGCTTTGCCGGGACCCGGGAAGCCGACGGCAGCGGTGTCCAACAATTGTCCTTATGGATGGGGAAACAATGGGTAAAGTAATCGGTATCGACCTCGGCACCACCAACTCCTGCGTCGCAGTCATGGACGGCGGCAAGCCCAAGGTCATCGAGAATTCGGAAGGCGCGCGCACCACGCCCTCGATCGTCGCCTTCACCAAGGATGGCCAGCGCCTGATCGGTCAGCCGGCCAAGCGCCAGGCGGTGACCAACCCCGACAACACGCTCTTCGCGATCAAGCGCCTGATCGGCCGCCGCTTTGAAGACCCCCTGACCAAGAAGGACATGGGTCTGGTCCCCTACCAGATCGTCAAGGGCAAGAACGGCGATGCCTGGGTCAACGCGGGCGGCGAGGATTACAGCCCCTCGCAGGTGTCGGCCTTCATCCTCCAGAAGATGAAGGAAACCGCCGAGAGCTATCTCGGTGAGAGCGTCACGCAGGCCGTCATCACCGTGCCCGCCTATTTCAACGACGCTCAGCGTCAGGCGACCAAGGATGCAGGCCAGATCGCCGGCCTTGAAGTGCTGCGCATCATCAACGAGCCGACTGCAGCTGCGCTCGCCTACGGCATGGACAAGGAAGACGGCAAGACCATCGCCGTCTACGACCTTGGCGGCGGCACCTTCGACGTGTCGATCCTCGAAATCGGGGACGGCGTGTTCGAAGTTAAGTCGACCAACGGCGACACCTTCCTCGGCGGTGAAGATTTCGACAATGCGATCGTCGAGTTCCTCGCGGATTCCTTCAAGAAGAAGGAGGGCATGGACCTCAAGACCGACAAGCTCGCACTTCAGCGGCTGAAGGAAGCGGCCGAAAAGGCCAAGATCGAGCTGTCGAGCGCGGCGACCACCGAAATCAACCTGCCCTTCATCACCGCACGCATGGAAGGCGGCACCACCACACCGCTCCACCTCGTCGAGACGATCACCCGCGCCGACCTCGAAAAGATGGTCGACGCTCTGATCCAGCGCACGCTCGAGCCGTGCAAGAAGGCGCTCGCTGACGCTGGCATCTCCAAGGACCAGGTCGACGAGGTGATCCTCGTGGGCGGGATGACCCGCATGCCCAAGGTGCGCGAAGTCGTGGAAGCCTTCTTCGGCGCCAAGCCGCATACCGGCGTCAACCCCGATGAAGTCGTGGCGATGGGCGCGGCCATTCAGGCCGGCGTGCTGCAGGGCGACGTCAAAGACGTGCTGCTGCTCGACGTGACCCCGCTTTCGCTCGGCATCGAGACGCTGGGCGGCGTGTTCACCCGCATGATCGACCGCAACACCACCATCCCGACCAAGAAGACCCAGACCTACTCGACCGCCGAGGACAACCAGAACGCGGTGACGATCAAGGTCTATCAGGGCGAGCGCGAGATGGCGGCGGACAACAAGCTGCTCGGCAATTTCGACCTGATCGGCATTCCGCCGGCCCCGCGCGGCGTGCCGCAGATCGAGGTGACCTTCGATATCGACGCCAACGGCATCGTGTCCGTGGCGGCCAAGGACAAGGGCACCGGCAAGGAACAGACGATCAAGATCCAGGCCTCGGGCGGTCTCAGCGACGCTGACATCGACCAGATGGTCAAGGATGCCGAGAAGTTCGCGGAGGAAGACAAGAAGCGCCGGGCGGCCGCGGAAGCGCGCAACCAGGCCGACAGCCTCGTCCACGCGACCGAAAAGCAGCTCGAAGAGCACGGCGCCAAGATCGACGCCGCGACCAAGACCGAGGTCGAGGAAGCCATCGCGGCGGTCAAGACCGCGCTCGAAGGCGGCGATGCCGATGACATCAACGCCAAGGCGCAGGCGCTCACGCAGTCGGCGATGAAGATGGGCCAGCAGATCTACGAAGCCGGGCAGGCCGCCGGGCCGGACGGTGATGCGGCTGCGGACGAGGCTCCGGCCGAAGACGTCGTCGACGCCGAGTTCTCCGAGGTCGACGAAGACAAGAAGGGCTAAGGCCCCGATGCAATCCCATCCGCCGCCGCCGCGTCCGGGCTTCAGGTCCGGCGCGGGGGCGGCGCTTGGCGACGGGGATTAGGTCACGCACATGTCCAGCGCCCAGATCGATTATTACGCCACGCTCGAATGCGCCCGCGATGCCGACGGGGCGACGCTGAAGAGCGCCTATCGCAAGCTCGCCATGAAGTTCCACCCGGACCGCAATCCGGGCGATGCCTCGGCCGAGGCGAAGTTCAAGGCGATCAACGAGGCCTATGACTGCCTCAAGGACCCGCAGAAGCGTGCAGCCTATGACCGCTACGGCCACGAGGCCTTCACGCAAGGCATGAACGGCGGCGGCGGATTTGGCGGCGGACCCTTCGGCGGCCGGGGCGGCGGGGACTTTGCCGATATCGGCGATCTGTTCGAAACGATCTTCGGCGGGGCCTTCGGCGGCGGCGGTGGCCAGCGCCAGCAGGCCCGGCGCGGCGCGGATTTGCGGTATGACATGCAGGTCACCCTCGAAGAGGCGTTCCACGGCAAGTCGACCGAGATCGAGATCGAAGTCTCGCAATCCTGCGATACCTGCGACGGCACCGGTGCCACGCCCGGCACCTCCGAACGCCAGTGCAACCTGTGCCACGGCATGGGAAGCGTGCGCGCCAAGCAGGGCCTCTTCGTGATCGAGCGTCCGTGCCCCACCTGCAACGGCCGCGGCACGGTCATCGAGAACCCCTGCCGCGTCTGCCGCGGCGAGGGCCGGGTCGACAAGGCCCAGACCCTGAAGGTCGATATCCCCGCCGGCGTCGACACCGGCACCCGCATCCGTCTCAGCGGCAAGGGCGAGGCGGGGCAACGCGGCGCACCCGCGGGCGATCTCTACATCTTTCTCCACGTGAAGCCCCATTCGGTGTTCGAACGCGAGGGCACCACGCTGGCCACCCGCGTGCCGGTGAGCTTCACCACGGCCGCGCTCGGCGGCTGTGTCGAGATCCCCGACCTCGACGGCTCGACCAACCGGCTCGAAATCCCCGCGGGCATCCAGTCGGGCAAGCAGCTTCGCATCCGCGGCGCAGGCATGCCCGTGCTGCAAGGGCGCGGGCGCGGCGACATGGTGGTTGAGATCGTGGTCGAAACCCCGACCAAGCTTTCGCGCCGCCAGAAGGAAATCCTCGAGGAGTTCAAGGCAACCGAGACCGGCGACGAGTGCCCCGAAAGCCGCAGCTTCTTCGCCAAGCTCAAGGACGCCTTCGGGGGATAGGTTTTTCACAACCGTTGAAGGCTAACCCAGCTTCTCCCGCACCTCCATGCGGACCTGCTCGATCAGCCCGCGCTGGCACCGCCCGGCGGCCTCCTCTTCGTCCAACACCGCCAGGAACACCGCGCGCTTGCCAGCCCTGATGCTCTCGCCGGACACCCCGCCGCTGACCGTCGAGGCGAGGAGGTCGATCATCCGCTCCGCGCCGTGCAGGCGGCCCCACAGATAGTCGTTCTCGCGGTAGTCGCGGCTGAAGAAGGCGCCGAAATTGTAGAACTCGATGCCCCGCAGCGTGACTGCCGTTCCCCCTTCGCGGATCGAGAGCGCATCGTCGGGCGAGATGCGGTCGATCTTCACGGGGTTGAACTCGTCCAGACCCTCGTGCCGCGACAAGGAGAGGGTGGCGACATCGTAAAAGGGAAAGCCCAGATAGGTCAGCAGCATCCGCCGCTTGAGCACCCTCGGCATGTCCTCGAGCGCGTCGATCAGCATTTCCTCGGCGGCAAGGTCGGTCGCGGGCAGCAGGCGCTGGGTGGCGAGATAGTCTAGCACCGCGCCGGGCGCGGCCAGCGCATCATCCGCGAGCGCGGCAAAGCGCGCAGATTGCAGCACATCCTGGTCGGCGCGCTGGTAGAGGGCGAGGATCTCGTAAATCCGGTCTCGCGCCCGATCCAGCGCATCCTCGGCCATGGTGGAATCGACCTGCCAATCGCGCGCCAGCTTGCGGGCGAGGAGCTGCAGTCGGCGCATCCGGAAGCCGGTGTCATGCGCGCGGAAGAAGGCGATGGCGGGTCCCGTCGCCCCGCCTTGTGTGTCGGTCAGAACGTCGAGCCCGCGCGCTTCCAGCTCGCACCGCAACGCGTGGACGAGCGGCGCGGGATCGCCCAGTGGCTGGCCTGCGGCCTTCAGGGTCAGACGCGCGAGCTGATCGAGAATCCGGTCGAACTTGGTGAGCGCATAGGCGCCGAAGGCATAGCCCGCCCGCTCGGCGGCGGCCTGCTGGGCCTTGGCGCGCCAGGCGGCAAGACGCTTGGGCGTGGGGCGGTCGAGCAGGAAGGTGTAGCCGAACAGCTTCTCCACCGCGCGGTCGATATCGCCCTGCAGGTCCATGACGATGCGCTTGAACCGGCCTGCGTCGCGCGATTGCTGCGCGATGCGTTCCAGATCGTCGCGGATTGGCTGTTCGCGCGGGATGGTCGAGAGAGAGCCGAAGATCGCGCCGAAGAAACCGATATCACGCGCGCGCATCGCCGGGGTGGGCGCAGCGCCTTCGGGCCGGGGGTCGAGATAGACGAAGCGCCGGTCGACTTCGCGCTGGGCGGGGCGGCCGTAGAGCGCGGAGAGGGCAGCGCCGAAGGGCGCATTGACCAGCACCGCCCCATCGATCAGCGCGACCTCGCCGATCGTGCCGCGCGCGACGTGGGCGGGCATGATGCGGGCAAGAAAGCCGCCGCGGTTCACCCAGTGGTGCCCCGCCTCGGCGGCGAGCGCGTCGATCTCGGCGAGGGTCAGCGGCGGGAAGGCGCCGGGAAAGCTGGCAGTGGCGCGGGCGGCCAGCACCAGTTCGAGCGGATCGGCAAGCGTGCCGCCATCACCCACGCGGGCGCGGAAGTTGATCGGCAGGCGGTGCTCGGTCTCCTCCACTTCCAGCGGCGAGTTGAGGCGCAGCGTTTCCGGGTGTCCGCGGAAATCGGTGGCGGTGACGACAAGGTCGATGGGATAGCCTGCCGGGAGGAGCGGGATGCCGTCGCCCTCATCGGCCATGCGCATGAAGGCTTCATAAAGCATCGCCGAAAAGCGCGCGCCGGAGAAGGGTGGGCTGAACCACCGGCCGCGCACCAGCTTCGAGACCTTGGCGCGCACCTCGGCCCGCGTCTCGGGCGAGACGGTCGCGCTCACCGCGTTGCCGGGGCGCGAGAGGAACCATTCGGCGATCGGCTGCGCCCACAGCTTGGCGTAGCGCCACATCGGCTCGGCCTCGGGATCGGTCAGTTCGCTGACGTCGGCGTTCTGCAGCCACAGGTCGGTCAGCGGTTCCAAGCTGTGCCCGGCGTGGATCGCCCGGGCGAGAAACACGGCGTTGATGCCCCCCGCGCTTGCGCCGGTCAGGATATCGGGCAGCACCCGCAGGCGCAGGCCATGATCACGCTCGATCAGCCTGAGAAAATCGCGATAGGCCGCCGCTGCCCCTTCCAGCGGAACGGCTGCCGGATGATGGAACGCGCGGCTCGCGCGGGCGAGGTGCCAGACCTCCTTGGTGATCCCGTGCATGTAGACCGCAAGGCTGACCCCGCCGTAACATACCAGAGCAAGCCGCAATTCCTTCTGGCGCATGGCAAGTGTCTAGCGGGGAAGACAGGCGCATGGCAATTGCGTTCGTCATCTGTTCTCGATATGGCACGGACTTATGGCAAAAACGAAGCGCCGTTACGTGTGTCAGGAATGCGGCTCGGTCTCGCACCGCTGGCAGGGGCAATGCGCCGATTGCGGGCAGTGGAACACGCTCATCGAGGATGTGCCCGCCACGGTGTTCTCGCAGAAGCATGATTTGTCGAGCGGCGGGCGCGCTGTGGCGTTCGAGCCGCTCAATGCGCCCACGCAGCTGCCGGTAAGGAAGTCGACTGGCATGGCGGAGTTCGACCGCGCGCTGGGCGGCGGGCTGGTGCCGGGCTCGGCGGTGCTGCTGGGCGGGGATCCCGGCATCGGCAAGTCCACCCTGCTGCTGCAATGCGCCGCGACCATTGCCCGGGGCGGCAATGATGTCGTCTATGTCAGCGGCGAGGAAGCGGCCGGGCAGGTGCGGCTGCGGGCAAGCCGCATGGGCGTGGTCGACGCACCGATTCGGCTCGCCTCGGAAACCTCGGTCCGCGATATCCTCACCACGCTGGGCAACGGACCGCCGCCCGCGCTGCTGGTGATCGATTCGATCCAGACGATGCATTCCGACACGATCGAAGGCGCGCCCGGCACCGTCAGCCAGGTGCGCGGCTGCGCGCTCGAACTGATCCGCTACGCCAAGGAGTCAGGCTGCGCGCTGGTGCTCGTCGGCCACGTCACCAAGGACGGCACCATCGCCGGGCCCCGCGTGCTCGAACACATGGTCGATGTGGTGATGAGCTTCGAGGGCGAACGCTCGCACCAGTACCGCATCCTGCGCGCCTTGAAGAACCGCTTCGGCGCGGTCGACGAGATCGGGGTCTTCGCCATGGCCACGGAAGGTCTGGAGGAGGTCGCCAACCCATCGCTGCTGTTCCTGTCGGGCCGCGAGACGCCGCTGGCGGGCAGCGCGGTGTTCCCGGCACTGGAGGGCACGCGGCCCGTGCTGGTCGAGATACAGGCGCTGATCGTGCGCCTGCAATCGGGCGCGACCCCGCGGCGGGCGGTGGTGGGGTGGGACTCCGGCAGGCTCGCGATGCTGCTCGCGGTGCTGGAATCGCGCTGCGGCCTGAATTTCTCCTCAGCCGAGGTCTATCTCAACATCGCCGGGGGCTACCGCCTCACCGACCCTGCCGCAGACCTTGCGGTGGCGGCCGCGCTGGTTTCCGCGCTGGCCGACCGGCCCTTGCCCGACAAGGCCGCATGGTTCGGCGAGGTCAGCCTTGCCGGAGAGATCCGTCCCGTCGCCCATGCCCCCTTGCGCCTGCGCGAAGCGGCCAAGCTCGGCTTTGCGCGCTGCTATGGCCCGGCGGGGGCGGCGCAAGGCGACAAGGGCTCTCAATATCGCGGACTTGCCGCACTTGCGAACCTCGTTGACCAGGTGGTTGGCAGCGCATAATCCTGCGCGCTATCATGGCCGCTCTCGACATCATTATCGCCGCCATCGTCGGTGTCGCCGCCATCGGCGGGTTCATGCGCGGCCTGGTGCAGGAAGTGCTGAGCCTCGCCTCGTGGATCATGGCCGCGATTGCGCTGCACATCCTTCACCCCGGCCTGACCGAGGGCCTGCGCAGCTTCTACCGCGCCGAACCGGCGGTCTCGCTTCTGGCGTTCGTGCTGCTGTTGCTCATCCCCTATGCCGCGATGAAGGTCATCATCGGCAATGCCAGCGAGGCATCGGACGGCGCAATCCTCGGGCCTGTCGACCGCGTGCTCGGGTTCGGCTTCGGCGGGATCAAGGGCGCGCTGATGGCGGTGTTCTTCTTCGCGCTGCTGGTGACGGGTTTCGACGACAGCTGGGGCTACAAGGGCCGCCCGCTGTGGATCACCGGCGCACGCACCTATGCCGCCGCCGACGCATTCTCGCGCCAGTTGCTCCCCTCGATCGCGGTGCGCCGCGACCGGCTGCGCAGCGAGCAAGCCGCACGCGAAGCTGCCGCCCGCCGTTTCGCGAAGTGACCCCGCGGTGAGCGCGCGCGCATCGGCAAGGCTCTATTCGCCAGAACTGCTGGGGCTGGCGACCGGCCTTGCCGCCTTTCCCCTGACCGACGATCTCCCGCTCAGGTCCGAGGCGCGGTCGCGCAGCTGCGGAAGCGTGATCGCGATGGGCCTTGCGCTCGATGAAACCGGCGCGGGCATCGCGCGGATCGGGATGCGGGTCAGCGCGTGCGCCATCGGGCAGGCCTCGGCGGCGCTGCTCGCCGAACATGCGCGCGGTGCGGATCCCGGGCAGGTGATCGCCACAGCCGATGCGCTCACTGCGTGGCTTGCGGGCGAGGGCGATCTGCCCGCCGACTGGCCGGGCCTTGCCGCGCTCGCCCCCGCGCTCGCACACCCCGGCCGCCACGGGGCGTTGCTGCTGCCGTGGACGGCCGCGCGCGAGGCGCTTTCAAGCGGCGCAGGGGCGCGCTAGGGACGCAGGGCAAGAAAGACCGCCCCCGGATCAACAAGGGTGCCGGCAGAAGGGGATAACAGGGACATGGCGGAAGCTGAGGCGCTCGCGGCACGCGAGCCGTCCGAGAAGGAAATCCGGCTGGTGATCGGCGCATCGAGCGCCGGGACCATCTTCGAATGGTACGATTTCTTCATCTACGGCACGCTCGCCTACATCCTCAAGGACGCCTTCTACGCCACCGACAACGAGACGCTGGGCCTGCTGCTGGTATGGTCGACCTTCGCGGTGGGCTTTGCCTTCCGCCCGCTGGGCGCGGTGCTGTTCGGCTTTCTGGGTGACCGGCTGGGGCGCAAGTACACCTTTCTCGTCACGGTCACTCTGATGGGGATCGCGACGGCGGGGGTGGGCCTCATCCCGACGGTCCAGACCATCGGCATCGGGGCGCCGATCATCGTCATCGGCTTGCGGGTCATTCAGGGCCTGGCGCTTGGCGGTGAGTACGGGGGCGCGGCGATCTACGTCGCCGAACACGCCCCGCCCGAAAAGCGCGGCTTCTACACCAGCTTCATTCAGGCGAGCGTGGCTGGGGGCTTCGTCCTTTCGATCATCGTCGTCCTCGCCTGCCGCGCGCTGATCCCGGCCGATGCCTTCGCGGCATGGGGCTGGCGGGTACCCTTCCTGCTCTCGATCATCCTGCTGGCGATTTCGCTGTGGATGCGGCTCAAGCTTTCGGAGAGCCCCGTCTTTCAGGCGATGAAGGCGGCGGGCGAAACTTCGGGCAATCCCTTCGTCGAAAGCATGACCTACCCCGGCAACCCCAAGCGGCTGTTCGTCGCGCTGTTCGGGATCACCGGCATTCTGACGACGATCTGGTACACCGGCTTCTTCTCGGCAATGAGCTTTCTGAGGGGGCCGATGCATGTCGATGATCTGACGGTCGAACTGGTGCTGCTGGTGTCCGGCCTTGTGGTCATGAGTTTCTATGTCCTTGTCGGCAAATGGTCGGACAGGGTGGGGCGCAAGAAACCCATCATCATCGGCTCGGTGCTGTCGCTGGCGCTGCTGTTCCCGCTGTTCTGGCTGATGGGGAGCTTTGCCAATCCGCAACTCGCCGATGCGGCCGCGCGCAACCCGGTGGTGGTGAGCGGTCCGGCCTGCGACACCGATCCCTTCGCCGAACTGTTCCAGCGCGACCAGACCGATTGCGGCAAGGTGCTGGAGACGCTGACCGCCTCGGGCGTGGCCTACACCCTGACTGCCGGCGACACGGTGAGCCTGACGGTGGGCGGCAATCCGGTGGCGGTCGATCCGGCGTGGTTTGCCGATGGTGCGGCGCGCAAGGCCGGGGTGCAGGGCGCGCTATCGCAATACGGCTTCGATTTCGCCAAGCAGCGCCCTTCGATAGCGGGCATCATCGGCATCGTCGGCGTGCTGCTGGCGCTGGGGATGCTCTCGGCGCTGACCTATGGTTCAGTGGCGGCCTTGCTGAGCGAGATGTTCCCCCCGCGCATCCGCTATTCCTCGATGTCCATTCCCTACCATATCGGCGCAGGCTATCTTGGCGGCTTCTTGCCGCTGATCGCCGGCGTAATCGTGGCCCGCACCGGGGATATCTATGCGGGCCTGTGGTACACTTGGGTGGTGGTCGCCTTCGGGGTAGTGGTCGCATGGTGGGGCATTCCCGGTGGCCCTCCGCGAGACTTTGTCGATGATTGACAGCTATCTGCCGCAAATCGTGCCTGCTCCAGACCCCCTCTTGCCGCCCGCCAGCCTGCGCCTGACCCTCGATCACGAGGCGCTTGCTGCCAATTGGCGGGCGCTTGACTCCCTCTCGGGAGCCGCATCTGCGGGGGCGGCTGTCAAGGCGGACGCTTACGGGCTGGGGGTCGACAACTGCGTGCCGGTGCTGCGCGATGCCGGCTGCGCAATGTTCTTCGTCGCCCACTGGAGCGAGGTCGCAGGCGTGATCGCCCATGTGCCGCCGGGGCAGGTTGCCGTGCTCCATGGCCCGCTGGGCGAGGAGGACTGCGCCTATGCCCGCAGCACCGGTGCGGTGCCGGTCATCAATTCGCTCGAACAGGCTGAATTATGGGCGAAAACCGGGGGAGGGCGGTGTCACCTGATGGTCGATACCGGGATCAACCGCCTCGGCATCGGGCTCGATCAGGCCGGCGATCCGCGCATCGCGGCGCTTGAGGTGGACATGCTGATGAGCCACCTCGCCAGCGCCGACGAACAGACGGCGCTGAACCGGATGCAGGCCGAACTGCTGCGCGAGGCAGCGGATATCATCCCACATCAACGCCTTAGCCTCTCCAACAGCGCGGGCATCGGCCTTGGAGATGCCTTCGCCTTCGACGTGACCCGCCCCGGCATCGCGCTTTTCGGAGGGGTGCCCCGGCCCGAACTGGCGGGCCATGTCCGCCCGGTGGTGCGCATCGCCGCGCGCCTGCTGCAATGCCGCAACCTGGCACCGGGCGAGGGCGTCGGCTACAATGCGGCCTTCATCGCCAACACCCATATGCGGGTGGGCACCGTCTCGATCGGCTATGCCGACGGCTTCCTGCGCAGCCGCGGGCGGGGCGCGGCGCTCGATCACGCGGGCCGTGCGCTGCCGATCCTCGGCAAGGTGTCGATGGACATGGTGGTGGTCGATCTTGCCGCCGCACCCGATCTGGTGGCGGGCGATTGGCTCGACGTGCCGTGGAACCCTGCCGATCCCGCGCAGCAGGGCGATCTGTCCGCCTATGAAATGCTCACCGTGATCGGTGCCCGCCTGCGCCGCGGTTGACAGGCTCACCCTACGTTGTTGCACCGCAGCGTGTGCAGGTGCTAAGGTCCATCCCACAAAACACATAAACCGGGATCGGAAAAGCGCATGGGTGGCAGGACGAAGGCAGCGTCGGGTGAAGCGGGCGATGCCATCATCATCAAGAAATACGCCAACCGGCGGCTCTACAACACCGCCTCCTCGAGCTACATCACGCTCGAGGACCTCGCCAGGATGGTGCGCGACAATGTCGAGTTCCAGGTGCTCGATGCCAAGACCGGTGACGACATCACCCACCAGATCCTGACCCAGATCATCATGGACGAGGAAGCCAGCGGCGGGCAGCAGATGCTCCCGGTCAGCTTCCTGCGGCAGTTGATCGGCATGTATGGCAATTCGATGCAGGCGCTGATGCCGTCCTATCTCGAAGCCAGCATGGCCAATTTCCGCGAGAACCAGGCGAAGATCCGCGATGCCTTCGACAAGGGGATTTCAGCCAGCCCCTTCGCCGCGATCCACGAAACCAACATGGCCATGATGCGCGCGGCCGCGGACGTGTTCATGCCGGGGCTGGGCAAGCCCAAGGACAAGCCGGCCACCCAGCCCGCCGCCGCCGCTGCCGATACCCATGGCGAGATCGCGAAGCTGCGCGAACAGATGGCAGCCATGCAAAAGAAGCTGGACGAACTCGGCAAATAGCGCGAAGCGCGCCGCCGCAAGGTTCCAACAGAAAGCTCGACCCGTGTCCCAGATCCGCCACGCGCTCTCCGTGAAGCGCGAAGACGACTTTGCCAAATGGTACCAGGAGGTGATTGCCGCCGCCGACCTCGCCGAGGAATCCGGCGTGCGCGGCTGCATGGTGATCAAGCCGTGGGGCTACGGCATCTGGGAACGCATCCAGCGGTTGATGGATGACCGGATCAAGGCCGCGGGCGTGCAGAACTGCTACTTCCCGCTGTTCATCCCGCTCGCCAATTTCACCCGCG
>VFQO010004783.1_pt1 | contig 56120 bp, 84 predicted proteins | sample 3512331 | NCBI WGS metagenome assembly VFQO01 (sample SAMN10412371, study PRJNA504923) | tailings metagenome | isolation source: Replicate 3 from Balatoc abandoned mine | place: Philippines: Itogon, Benguet | collected 2017-08-28 | reverse complement strand
TGCTGCTGGTATTGCTTCATCCGCCTGCTCTCCGCTGCCCGCGTGCTTGCCCTAAGTGGTTTGCTCAGGCCTCCGCCACGACCCTGCTTTTCTCCCCCTGCGCAGACGTTTGACTATGCGATGATGCAGGAGGGGCCGGGCGGGGGCACGCTGTGGATGGTGCAGCAGATGTGCAACCACGGCACGCTCATCGAGGCAGGCAAGCGGCTGGGCCGGGGCAGGGGACGGGGTGGGGGTTCGGGGCACTGCTGGACGGATTGTAGGCTGCTTTGCAAGGCCGGCGTAGCTGCCCAGCAGCAGCTTGCACGATTTGCTGCCTGTGCATGGACAAGCCGAGCCCCCCTGCAGCTCCAACTTGCTGACGTGACCTGCCGTGCCTGGCCTGCCGCCACCCCCTGCAGTGGACCGCGGCTGGATGCGCAAGAAGCGGTGCCTGACGGCGCCGCCCGACATGCGCGCCCTGCTGTGCACGCTGCGCGAGATCGCCGCCGGCATGGCCTTCCTGCACTCCAAGGACGTGCTGCACTGCGACCTCACGGGTGCGTTCCGGTGCCGGCTGGGAAGGCCTTGGGGTGCAGGAGTGCGGGTGGGCGGTGGGGAGCTTCAGCCGGGGACAGTGGCGGGTCTGATGGTATGCTTGGGAGGCTGCATGCCTGCCCTGCACGTGTATTTAGGCTAACAACGGAAGTGTCGCTTGTTTGCAGGCAACAACGTGCTGCTGGAGGCGGTGGATGCCAAGGAGGACGAGCGCTGCTTCCGCGCAAAGGCGAGCAGGTTTCTGGGGTTTCTGTGTGAACGCTGCGCTGCAACGCACCCAATATTGACCCAATATTGCATAGCTTGGGCGGCGGTTGTGCTGCGCCGCCCAGGTGGCGGTGGTGCACAAGCAGCTAGTGCATGCAGAGCTGCTGGATGGCCATCCGCAGCCTGTCCTGAAAGCCCCCACCGCTCCACCCATCCATCTCCCGCTTACCAACAGGTGGGCGACTTTGGACTGGCCCGCGCCGCCAAGGGCGCCGTGTCCGTCGACACCTTTGGCACCGTGTCCCACATGTCGCCCGGTGAGTGAGCACTCCTGTTAATGCATGCTGCACTGAGCTCGGCGCGGCTTGCATGGCGCGCTGGGCTTGAGTACCGCTGCAGTCATGCAAGCTCGCCGTGCCTGCTCAAGTTGGAGCGTTCACTGCTCTGTTGTAGCTGGAATTTGGCTGGACTGACCGTCTTGAACACCACACTCCTCCGCCCCTCCAGAGCTGATGTCGGATGGCCTGCTGACCAAGGCGGCGGACGTGTGGTCCTTTGGCGTCATCTGCTGGGAGATTTACAAGTAGGTCCAGGCCCAGGTCCCACTTGCTTCTGCTTTCCAGAATCAGCCGTGGTGCGGACGGGCGCCTCAGCCACCCAGCACTGCATGCCACACGCTGGGCCACAGCTGTCGGCCTCCTCACTGCTCGCTGCCGCATCCCCTTGCCTGCCTTCGCAGCGGCGTGCGCGCCTATGTGGGCCTGCGCATGCCCAACATCGTCTACCTGGTCACGTCTGGCAAGCACAGGCTCACGCTGCCCCCTGGCGTGCCCAAGGGCTATGCGGTGGGTGGCCTGGGGGCTGCAGGGAGGGGCAGGAGGCGCACACATCATGGCCGCGCACCAGAGCAGCAGCATAGCGTGCATGCTTTGTGGCCCCTTCTGAGTTTCGTGGCAAGGGGATGGTCTCAGTTGCTTCGCGGTCTGTGCAAGCCCGGTGTTGTTGCTGATTCAGCAATCATTTGGTTTGGCTGTTCTGTGCGCAGGAGCTGATGGAGTCGTGCCTCAACCGCGACCACACCCAGCGCCCCAGGTGTGCTTGCGTGGAAGTGCAGACGTGCTCTCTGCTCACGCTGTAGGGCATGTCTGCGGCAGCTTGGCTTGCACTTGTGAACAATCTTCCCCCACCTCCAGCCCACCCAACCCCATTCACCCACCTGCTGACCCTCTCACTTCCCGCAGCTTTGAGGACCTGATTGTCACCATCGACGCCCTGCTGGTGGAGGGAGAGGAGCCTTCTATGGCGCCCCCGCCGCCCCTCATCTCGGCCGGCCCCTGCAAGGAGGCCGCTGACATGGCGGCGGCAGCCGCCGCCCTGAGCAGCGTGCCCCCCGTCACCACCCCCAACTAACTAAACTGGGCTGCGCTCGTGATGGGCACTGCGCCTGCCGCTCTGCTGATCCACGGCGGCATGCCGCAGCGCAGCAGCTGCAACCAGCGTGCAATGGCACGCCTGAGCGCAAAGCGTGTGCCGGGCGCCCCTCTTTTCCAGATACCAAGCCTTCAAACACAACAACCCGGGGATTGCCTGGCAAATGTTATGACACTCTACTGCTAGTAACCGAACCTGAGCCCACCCTCGACTGCTGCGCGCCCCTCCCAATCATGTCTGGGCCCTTCATGCTGTACGTGTCTGCCCCTTGGTCTGCCCCTGCTCGCACTGGTTCTGTGCTCCCGATTTTCCCACACACCCTGAGCGAGAGTCCCCATGTGTGTGCCAGTGATTCCTGCCTGTGCCTTGAAAGTGTGTTGCTATGCTCTTGACCTGCTGTGGTTGCTGCGACTAGTGTCCGCACACTCCCTGCGCCCCGTCTTGAATTTTATCGGGCAGCCGTGGCCCGCCGTACTTGCCTTTTCAGCCGCCGAAGCGCGTCCCAAGCCATCCAACCGTCCCTAGCCTCGGTGTGTCCCTGCCTGACCTGCTTCTGCCAGAGGCTTTTGTTGCAGTTGCGCCCACTTTAAACAGAGAGGAGTCCGCGGTGTGAGGGAAGGCTAGGACAGCGAACGGTCGGCAAGGCTGTCGCCACAGCAGCGCGCTATGCACGGTCTGTCGACTCAGCATGTGCCTGCCGAGCCAGCGACAGCAGCCCTGGGCGGGTGCCCAGCTCAGGCGGAGAGCGCTCTAGGCATACCAGGTGGTCAGGGTACGCCGCTGCCGCCTCCCGCAGGGCAGGGGCTGTGTCCGCAGCAGGAAAGTCGTCCAAAGCTTCCAGACCGCGGCCGCTGACAGTCAGCATCACCAGCCTGTGGAAGGTGCGCAGCTGGTGCGCCGCAAAAATGGACTCTTCAGGGCCACCGCCCTCGCCGCCGCTGCCACCATCGCCATGTGTGCTGCTGCTGTGCCCGCTGGGCGCCAGCGGCTCGATCTGCAGAAGGTCGTGCCTGCCTTCGGCTCGGCAGCCCAGGCAAATCTCCTCAAGCAGGCAGTCGGGGCTGTGCGCAAAGTCTGCAGTAAAGCAAGCGGGGGCAGAGGTGCCGTTTCATCGGTTTGCTGCGTCCGGGAGAGACAGGCTGCGCAGGGCCCAAGCACGCTATCATGCCTATGATGCCCTCCGCCCCGCACACACTCAGCCGTCATGTCGGGTCTGCCATGTCGCACCTGCCAGCCAGGCTGCTGTGGCAGCCTCCCACGCATCAGCCTGCCGCTGTCTTGCTTGCTGTTGCCTGGCCTGCAGGCTGCCCGCGGCTGCCTGGCCTGCTGCCTCCTTCCGGGCCGTCCACGCAGCCTCTGCTGCCGGCAGACCCACACCAATCAGCACCTGCAAGGAGGAGCGCAGAGTGCCAATGGATGGTATGCTGGTGCGCTGTGTGATGGTCTCAACAGGAGGCTGGCTGCTTGCAGCCTGACAAAGCGGCGCCTTTGGCAGAGATGCAAATCCCTGCTCCGCTACCCAACTTGCCCCACCAACCCGTGCATGCAGCCCCACCTGTCGCAGCGAGTCAGGCTGGGCGGCGTTCTGCCCCAGCCCTCCGTGCAGCACCAGCCGGCGGCAGCGGCGCGACAGAGGCACCCACTCAAAGGCTACAGCCCCATCCGCCTTCTGCACGACCAGCTGGTCTAGCCTGCAGTTGAGTGAGGACGAGGAAATGGAAGTGATGTGCAGTGCTGGCAATTTTGCGACATGCCACATGCAGACCTACACAACTACGGATAGATGGCCACCGATTTCACCGCGCACGCCTCCCTGTGCAGCAGCAGCACGTGCCTGGCGGTTGAGGGCAGCTCGAGCATCGTGAAGCTGTAGTACATTTCGCCAAACATGGCTCGCTCGATTTCTGATCCGTCCAGATACGGCTCGTAGTGCAGGCGCAGGCGCCGCAGGCTGGGCGGCAGGCCGCTGCGGGGGCGAGGGAGCAACCGCAGGGTCAGGGTGAAAGGCTGCTTTGTCGCTTAGAGCCAAGCATGCGCAGGAGGCCATGCGGAGCCCTGGGCAGGCAGGACAGGCAGGGGACATTGTGTCACAGACTGTTGGCTCGTGCATGCTGGCAACAGCAGGGCCACATGCGCGCTGGCAGAAGCAAGCCGACCACACATACAGCAGCTCGCCTCAGTTCGTAGCCGTAAAAGCAGGCCAGAGACAGGCTGTGCAGGCGCGGCAGGCTGCCCAGAGAGGCTGCCTCAAAAAAGCCAAGGTCGCCGTGCCAGTTGATCGGGCCCTCCAAGTGCAGCGACTGCAGCAGGGCAGGCCGGCACGGAAGCAGCAGATGGCTGTGGCAGGGAGCGGGCTCAAGCGCTGGGCGGGCGCAGGCACCTAGCTGACATGTGCCGAACCGCAACCGAACCGTGCGCCATTCCCTTCACATGCTAGCTCCGCTCAAACTGAGCATTGGCATTAGCAGCACGGCGCACCAGTACACGACATACACAGCAGGCACAACACACCCCACCTCCAGGCGCTGCCAGGCGGCCAGGCTCCACGTGTTGGGCGCCGCCTGCTGCGTGGGGCTGCCTTCGTCCTCCACCCCCTCAAGCTCTCGCATCATGGTGTCCAGAGTTACACCCCGCCCCTCCGCGGCCGCCACCCTGCACCGGGTGGGGCGGAGCGGCCGCTGAGCAGACGTGCAGCACAAGGGCGGACTTAGCGCTCATCGACCGTTGCCGCATCTGCAGGGAAGCGAGGTTGGATGCGGCAGCGCCAACACAGGAGCAGAGACTACCAAAAGGCAGCAGCAGGGGGCGGCGGACTCACCAGGGAAAAGTGTCGGATGCCTGTGGGTCCAGCGCAATCGAGTGCTGGCGCTGGTATGCCTCCCTTGACAGCCTCTCTTCATTCCTGAAGTGGTGCGTTCACAAGCGGGACAGCAGGCAGGTGGGCAGCCGGCCATTGGCAGGGGCCGTTTAGCAGAGCACAGGCTTGCCCTCTTCAAACGTTAAGGCGGCACAGCTGCCGGCACCACATGCAGAACGCCACGGCTGTTCAAAACACATCAACCACCCTCACTTTGGCCTGCAGTCTCGCGTGCCACCAACTGCATCAGCAGCCTGCTCCAGGGTCAAGCCTTGGTCCAGCACCAGCTGCTCTTTTGCGAGAGCCAGGCCGGCCTCAGGGCTGCTGGCAATGTGCAGCAGGCGCACCGGCCGGGCGGCCAGCCATGCCAGGCAGGCGGCCGGCGCTGCCGACAGCTCGACTGCCAATGGATATCGCTCCAGCGCCTCCCTCCAGGGCTTGCATGTGCCGGCCAGTGCGAGCCACTGGGTCGCAAGGCGGGGCAGCGGCAGGCCGGCGGCCGGAGCGGGCGGCGGGCCAAGCAGGTGGCTGAACACCAGCTGCAGCACGTCTGCTGGAAGCTCTGCCCAGTTGCCCGGTGGCGGAAACAATAGATCCGGCTGCATGGTCAGCCTACTGAGAGGGCATTCAGAGGGAGGCACGTGCATGTGAGGCCGTGCTTGCCGGCGAGGGCGGCCGCCGCCGCAGGTAGCGCAGTGCAGCTGCGGATGGATTGCTGGTCGCAATTCACGCTCACCTCTGGTCGAACAGACTCCTGATGGGCGCCGCAGGTGCGTTCACCGCTGCCGACGCTGTGTTGCCGCCGCCTGCCACGCCCCCCACACTTGCTGTCCACGTGTTGCCCAGGCAGAAGTGTTCCTCATGAACGCATGTTGATTGACGCATGAGATGTTCATCACTGCCTATCAAACCCGCCGCCGCGCCGGTCGCTTCACTGTTGGCACGGTGCAGCGCCGCTGCGAATCCAGCGACCACCCCGCCTTGCACTAGCGAAAGCCGACGGCGGCCTTGCTGGGCAGCGCCCGGTGCGAGACTGCGATGGCTTCAATAAAGAGGCGAAAGCGTGGAAGTCAACAATGCAAGCGCCAGCAAGAGCATGGAGCCCTTGGGTGGCTGCCGCTCCGCTGCCGCTTCGCCGCCGAGCACTGTGGCCGCCGCCAGAGCTCTCGCAGACGGTTTTGCCAACCCTGCTGTAGCAAGAGCTGTTCTGATGGTCCGTCTGGCTGTAATGCTGCTTGGCAAGGCCTGTGCTTCCTGAGAGAATGTTTGGTGTGTTCTTTAGATGCGGCATGCTGGCACGTGCACAGCGGCAGAGGCGGCCGCCACCCGCTTGCCCTTGAGGCTGCAGCCATGCGAAAATTTCCGCGCTTGAAACACAGTACGCTACTCTCAAACAAATTAAAGTGCCGGCGCCTCTCCTGGAGTCACCAAAGGGTGCCGAGCGGGCCTCGGCCACCGCAGCAAGCGCTCACGCCGCGCACCCAGGCTCATACTGTTCAGTGTTGCTCAATAAACCGCGAGCAGGATGCGGGCGCTCCTGCCGGCACTGTTCCTTATTGCCGCCGTTGCCGCCGCCGCTGCGGTGCCAGTGAAGCTGGGCGTGTTTCCCTACGACCTTCCGAACCCACGCCTCTATTTTAACGAGACAACGGAAGCCTACGAGGGTGCGGGCTAAGCTGCCTCATCCCTGCTGTTGCCGCTGCCGCTGCTGCTGTCGCCGCTGCCGCGGCTGCTGTCGCCGCTGGCCGCCTTCGCGGGCGCTGGTCCCCCTCCCCTCCACCCCTCAACCGTTTGCCTGCCCTCTGCCGTCCGTGTGCAGGGTACGAGGCGCAAATTATCCAGGGACTGAAGGAGCAGGGCGTTGACATCGAGTTGGTGCGCCTCGGTTCGCTGGAAGAGCGGCTCACTGCACTGGAGGAGGGCCGAGTAGATGCTGTGCTGTCGGGTGTGTGCCACTAGGGGAGGCAGTTCTGATGTTATGTGGTGCTCTCACAGGGTGCTGTAATTGCCCACCATTGTTGCACCGTGTATGCTTGCTGCCACTGGTAAGCCTTCAGCGCTGTATGTAAGGTTACCACCCTGCTGCTTCGTGTGCTGCAGCCATCAACTTCAGCGCCGACCGCCTCTACCGCCTTGATGTCGTGCGTCCGTTCTACTACTCTGCGGTAACTTAGCAAACATAATCAGCAGGATTTGGAATCAGAGCGGATCTGATCGTCATGCCACATCCATGGTGCCGGGGCTTGCTTCCAGGCCCAGCGCTCACTTGTGCGCCCACTGCCATTCCGTCTGCAGGGGACAGCGCTGTTTGCACCGGATGGCGCCCTTGCAAATGTGTCGTCCTGGTTAGACATTGCGGGCATGCCGATCGCCGTGGAGGAGGGCAGGTGAACCGGGCGGCAAAGCAGCTGCTAATCCAGGACGCACTGCGCCAGGGCAGCAGTGGCAGCTGTTCTGTCTCATTCTTCCTGCCAATGTGTCTCACCTGGCTTGTCCCGTGCAGCTATGCTGTCGTGCCTCTGGCCACCCTGGGAGCAATGCCAGTTTTCGTTGGCAACCAGGAAGGTGGGTGGCGCCGCAGTGTCCATCCCATGCTTGCCGGCAACACTGGAGCCCTGCATCCCCAGCCTGCACGCGAAACAGGGATGAGTGCATGCGCACTGGAAGCGCCCTGTCCCGCCAAACCGGGTGGACAGATGGGGTAATAACACTGCCGCCTTGCGGCACGCTGCTGCTGCCTCGCAGAGGGAGTGGAGGCGGTGGAGTCTGGCCGGGCGGTGGCCTTTGCCGCAGACAACGATGCCGTGGAGCGAGGGGGCCTGCCCATTGTGGGGGGCTTGATCCCCCTGGCTCCTGAAGAGTGGGCCCTGGCTGTGAGGGACTACCGATCCGAGCTGTCGCAGCAGTAAGTGGGCGGGCAGGGACAGCAGGTTTGGATTGAGGGAGGGGCTGGTGCCAGCAAATGCATGTGCGGGCGGTGCGCTGGCTCACACCTTGCAAAGTTGCAGTTCCGTACAGTATGGCCCCAGTCTGCAGTTTGATAGCGGCACATTGCATGTCTGTGCTGCTGCACGCCCAGGCTCTGGCCTGGCCTCAACTCCCATGCCCTGCCCATGTCCTGCAGGCTGGGGAAGGCTCTGGCGGCTCTCGCCAGCGGCGGCGCGAACGCCCCGCTGCTGCGATATGAGGCGGAGGTGAGCAAGGACGGCCTGAGCTGCTTGCCTGCATCTGCAGTACGGTCGGCCTGGCTGCCTCCTAGCAGCTGCTGCCGCTCTGCCACGCATCTCCAGCCGGCCCACTGCCAACCTGCGCCCACCCGCCTTGCTCCTGCCTGCAGACATACGGCGCCGCTGGGGTGCCTCCCAACCCAGACCTGCAAGAGCTTGTACTGGCACCTCAGGGCGCCGACGGTGGGTGTGTAGGGCTGGACGGCAGCCGCTTGCGGCTGCCGTGCTGCTGATGCACGTGGGTGTATCTAGGCAGCTGCTGATGCACGTGGGACCAGGTCACTCGAAAGTTGCAGCACCCCTGCCTCGGTCTGTCTCAAGCCTATGCACAGCCCAGTCGCATCTGCTCCACCCCGCTCATGCTGCAGTGCTCCTCAACCTCGTCTGGCCAAAGATCCCGGCTGTGCGGTGGGGCATCTGGGCGCATGGTAAGCTGCGCCGCTGCCTGTGGGTGTGGCGGTCTTAAGTTGCATGCTGCCGAGTGCATCGCCCAGCCCTGCACTGGGTGTCGCCTGTCCCCCTTTGCCCAATTGCCGCACTGCCACCCACCATCCCCTTGGCTTCCTGCAGACGAGCCCAACCCAACGTCCTACGTGTCGCCTGATGGGGAGTGGACGGGCTTTGAGGCGCAGCTGCTGCAGGCCATCAACAGGACCAACCTGCTGCCGTTTGGCAACATAACTTTCCTGGACAGCCTGGACGAACGCATCACTGCTCTGCTTGACGGCGAGGTGGATGCAGTGCTGGGAGGTGAGGCAGGAATAGAGATGTGGATGCGAGGAAGGGGTTTGATGCACAACACGGCCCCCTACCGCCTGCTGAATGCTGCCATGCAATGCACGACAGCTGGCCGCTCACCACGGACCATGCCTGCAGCCTTCTCCGTTATTCCGGAGTGCAAGGAGAACGTCACATTCGTGGGGTGAGGTACTGAAGCAGCCCAGCAGCCCGCAGCTATGCCCTGCATGGCTGCCAGGATACTTCTCTGACCAAAGAGCAGTCTGTGCTTGCTCAAGTTCATCATGCCAGCCATAATGCACGCTGCTTCCGAACGCCCACTGAGCTGGCAGCTCACTGTCTTGCCTATCCACCCTGCCAACCTCCCACGCCTGTCCCTTCCCTGCAGGCCCTACTACTACAGCGCCGGAGCAGGCCTGTATTCGCCAAGCGGCAAGTTGGAGGGCGTGTCCAAGTGGACCGAACCGGCTGGAAAGGCGGTGGCCGTGCGGCCGGGCTACTATGCAAACGGCCCGCTGGAGGTGGGTAGGTGGGCTTTGGAAGGATGAAGGCAGCTGATGGCTGCGATGGCAAGCACACAATCTGTTTTTAAAGGCTGCTGGTGTGCCGGGGGCAGCGCCACAATAACGACCTCGTGTGACGATTCCACGATGCGGGCTCAGGCAGTGCACGAAACAACACTGTTCTTACCCTGTTCTTACCCTGTTCTTACCCTCCTGGCCTGCAGGCCCAGGGCACACAGCTGGCCATTGTGCCGGATGAGGCGGGTGCGTCCCTGCAGCTGCACATCCGCCGGTCATGTGCATGGGAATGTGTATGCAAGGCAGTGTGGCCGGCGGATGCACGTGAATGCAGTGGGACGGTAAGACATGCGCACCAGGCTGCTTGGAGGCAGCATTCAGGGCCAACTGCTACCAGCCAGCTGCCGTATGCTTGCCACACCGGCATTCTGCACCTCCTGACCTGCTGCAGCGGCGGCGGAGGCCATCGCGGCTGGCCAGGCGGTGGCGTTCGTGGGTGATGCCACAGCCAAGAGCTACGCCAGCGGCAAGCTGCAGCTGGTTGAGGAGCTTGGGTCCGTCCTGCGCTCGCCCTATGGTGCGCGCCTTCTTCAGTGCCTGCTGCGCATGCTTTGTGTGTTGTCAGGGAAGAGGCGGGGCCTTGCTGTGCAGGGACGCTGGGAAGGGTGAGATGCAGGACAGGAGCTGGGGCGGCGCAAGCGGCATGCTGATTGCAGCATGTTGTGGCACAGATCCGCAACCTCCACCACACCCGCCGCCCTTCCCTGCCACCCACCTGCAGCCATCGCGGTTCGCAAGGACGACCTGACCCTAGCCCAGTTCCTCAATGGCGCTATGCGCGAACTGATTGCAGACGGCGCGGCATCGCCACTGCTGAAGATCGAGGCTGAAGTGGGCGGCTGAGGGGGTTACAATACATGGTTGCCTTGGGCACCTCCTGGGCTCTAGAAGGACTGGCTAAGCTTGCCTGGGTGGCAGTTGGGGTGCTCCATGTCGGCTGCACTGGTAGGCATGCAGCAGTCTCCGTTACGTGTGAAAATTTCCAGGGCAGGACGCTTGCACAAGAGTGCGGCGGCGGCTGAGCCAGCTGCACGCCCACTCCGCACCCCTGTGCTGCCCCCACGCATGATGCAGACGTATGGCAAGGACGGCTTACCGCCCAACCCAGACCTGCTGTCCCTGGTGGTCAGCCCGCTGCACGGTTTCCTCTACCCGCTCAACAACTGAGCAAGCAAATCTCGACGACAGATCAACAACTGAGCAACTTGAGTGCCAGACGGATGCCAGCGTGACGGTACGATGCAGCAGCTGCCCCGTCCAAGCCTCTTCACTGCTGATTCTTTCGGCCTGCTGCCTGCCACATGGTCCCTGTCGCTGGCGTGTCCAGACTGCTGACGATTACATTCTTGCTAACCGTCAATGGATTTTATTTGTAGCCTGTGCCCATTGCACCCAGCCTGCACCAAGCACCCGTCAGCCATATGCCTCTGCATTCAAGCTGTGCACTCGTGCTTTCGCACGGTGCTTTCCAAAATCCCTTCCAATGTCAGCACGGTGTTATTTACAGCCGATGGGTTCCACACAGTGGCGGAGAGTCAGTATGGGGCAGTCAATTACGTCAGGGGGGTGGAGCAAGAATGGGCAGCTGAGGGAGCGGGAGCGGGAAGGTAGGGGCGTGTGGGGGAGAGAAAGAGGGCAGCGGGGTGTTGGAGGAAGAGCACACTCTTGGGCAAAACTAGGCGCCAGGGAAGCAGGGAGAGAGGAGCGGCGGGGCAGCTGCGCTGCGGGTGTGCACCATCCAATCGGTTCTACCTGGGGAGCAAAGCAATACAAGGCATGGGCCTGAGGCATGGGCCTGCAAACTGGGGGACCTACAGGGTTGCAGCGGACGGCTCGGGGGTGCTGTGCTGCAGCATTCTGCAGCCGCCGGCAGGCCTAGCCGCACGGGGTGGCAAGTGCAGCTGGCCATGCTGCGGCTGCTGTGAGCGCTGTGGTCAGCTGTCCACCTCCATGCCGCTCTGCAGCCCGCTGGCCTCCCGCGTGGAGTCCCAGCTGCACCAAGGGGGAAGGGCAGCAAAGCAGGGGAGCAGGAAGTGGGTCAGGCAGTGGCGGCAGGCGAAGCAGGGCAGAAGGGGGTTTGTCTGCGCACCAGCAGCAATGCAGCGGGCTGCCCAGTTGGCACAGCAGCAGGCTGTTCCATCCTTGATAATGTGCAATGCACTCACTCGATGTTGAACTTGGTGACGCGGGGCTTGTCGGCCAGAATGTTGCGGTACAGCCTGCGGGGTAAAGGAAAGCAGCAGACTTGCTCGAGCGGCGTGCGGTTGCAAACACACCGAGGTGAGACCGGCAGGCGTGCATCTGCACTTTGCCACGCAAATGCACTTCAACATGCACTTGCACCACTCCCAGCCTTGCACACCTCCCCTGCATCCTTACAAACCTGGCGAAAGCCGGCGTTTTGATGGCGGGCTCCCAATCCACTCCCGCATGCGCTTGCAGCCCTGCTATTTAACCCCCTGCATCCCCGCCCACACACCTGTCGATGGCTGGCTTGTCGGGCGGGTTGTCCCGCAGCTCCTCCTCCGCGTACTCGTTGTTCACGTAGTAGCCCACGCGGATGAACTCCTGCATTTATGTGAAATCGGCAGTCAGTTAAGAGTCAGTTTGGTGTCCATGTAGTAGCCCACGCGAATGAACTCCTGCGGTAAAAAAGCCGCATTGATTGCATGTAAAGAGCAAGCAATTGAATGTGGGACGCCACTGCAAGATGTTCACGCCCACGTGGACGAACTCCTGCACTTGGAAAAAACGGATTGGAGGCAGTGAGCACGCACAGGCGCATGAACTCCTGCCGTTTGAAGGTGCAATTCGCATGTGTTCATCAGTGCGGTGAGCCGGATGACAGCCACATCTGCACGCCAACGTAGACACGCCTCTTCCCCATGTTTCCCTCCCCTCCCCAGCGGTCGGCCCACCTTCTCCCGGTAGCTGCAGGTCAGCAGGATGACGGTCACGCCCACAATGTCGTCGGGCGGGATCTGGCCGAACTCGGGCGGGTCCGCCTGGGCAGGGGGGCAGAGGGTTGAGCGGCACATGATTGTTGAGCGGCCCAGGGCAGTCGGCAGGACATCGAGTTGAGCAGAGCAGGGCAGTTGGGCGGTGTGCGGCCATTGGGCGTGCGTAGGGCAGACATGCGTCCAATGACACAAGTGCAGCAAGACCTTAGAGCAGTGCTGTATGTGCAAGCTTGGCAGCGACACTGCGCAACGGCATTGCCCAGCTCAGAGGCAGGCGGTGGCGCACCTGGAACACGAATCTATACTGGCCGGGTGCCACGGGGCCCACAAACACCGTGTCTAGCACCTACACCGGCAGGGGTTTGGGCGCAAATGCAGAGCCCAAGGTAAGCCATTACATAGATGGAGCATTGCAGGCCATGCGCGACAGGCAGGTGAGCAAAGTTGAGCACACACCCAATCGACCTGAGCCTGCCCGTGTGAATCAACATGCCATTGAAAGTCGGCTGCGCAAAATTGGCCCCCCCCGCAAGGGGGATGTGGGCCTTGCATTAGATGAGGCACATGCCGACCGACCTGGTCATACTTCTCATTCTCTGCGCTGCCCACATATGTCAGCTTCCACTCCAGGTCTGCAGCAAAGAAGCACAACGGAGGGGCGCAGTGAGAGGCAGCAACAAGCAGGCTGTGCTTTCAGGAGGGAGGACACGCAGGCCACGCGGCCGCCTGGGGGGCACGAGCGCTGCGGCAGCAGCTCAAGTGCAGTGCCGGGCAGCTGCAGATGCCGGCTGACAATGCCAGCAGATCAGAAAGCCAGCATGCGGTTGCCTGCAGGCAGGGGCGCGGCGGTTGCAACGCCGGCAGCAGCAGGGGGCCGGCGCCAACGCAACGTCGCGCCCCGCCGCCAGCCCCGAGGCTCGCGCGCCCCACCCCGGCGCGCCTCCGCTCACCGTCTGCCAGGTCGAACATGCATTCATACTGAATCTCGAACTGCAGCGGGTTCGTGACTTTGGAGGGGTTGTCCAGCACGTTCACGCTCGTCACGCTGATCGCCGTCATGCTGCTGGTGCGGCAGGGGTGCCCGAGCGCGTGGGAGGCCGCGCCGCGGCTGCAGGTGAGTGCCCCGGCCGGTCGAACTTTGGGCTGTGGCTGTGGCGCGGCTGCGGGCTGTCAGACGTCTCCAGCAGTGGCACGGCAATCTGTAGAAGGCGGAGTACACACGGGAGGAGCGGGAGCGGCGGCAATGCTCTGACGTCGCGCCCGCTGCGCCACGACGACGGCCATGCTGCAACTCCCCTGCCTCTCCAGCCCCAAGCGGGACCGATCGGCACGTCTAAAAGCCGCCTACCATGCGCTCTGGAGGCGCCTTAGGCCTCACCTGGCTCTGCAAGGCCTCCGCCTCCCGCCTGCTCGAGCGCTTCCTGCCGACGCCGGCTTTGAATCGCGGCCCAACAGCTGCCGGTTCCGGCCCCAACTGCCGGACCCCTCCGACAGCCTGGAAGCGACACGCTGTTGTTTTACAGATTTGGTGTGGAATGCCTACAATGCATGAGCAAACGCGTGCCATGAGCCTGTGCATGTGTCTGGAGGGGCCCAGCCGCAGCGCTGAAAGCTGGGTCAGAGGAAGGTGCGCCGCCGCGGCGCCTTGCCAGGCACCTTGTCTGCCGCAATGAGCCGCTGATATGCCTCATGAATGTGGGCCGGCTGCAGTGGCGTGCCCTCCCCCCTCTCTTCTGCCACAGCCATTGCTGCAGGCAAGGCATAAAGGGGAGCGAAAGCAAAGAAGCTGAGGGGGCAGCGGCGCAAGCGCAACCAGCGCCGCCGCCGAAAGCACAGACGCACAAGCGGGCTGCGCAGCTGTTGAGCAAATGCCAATGAGATGCCAATGCTTCCTGCCTCGATCCTGCCTGCCTGGGCTGATGCCCCCAGTAGCCTGCCATCGGCTAGCTCGCTACTACCACTCTCTGTCACCACCGCCCTTGAGCAGCCCAACAGCGCCCCACCTGCCGCCACCAAATCGTCCACAAAGCTCTTGGACACCGAGGCCAGTGCAATGAGAGCCTTGCTGTTGTTGGGCACCGGCCCACCCAGCATGCGAGTCATGAGCGCCTGGGGAGCGGCGGGAGCCCAGCAGCAACACAGGGTCAGCCGGGCTGGCATGGGCGCAGGGCGCAAGGAACGCAACGCAGCCGGCTAGCAGGTTGCAGAGGCTGAGCTTGCCCCTGGATGCCAGGCAAGTCTGCACCTCGCCCTGCTGTTAGGGGGCCTGACATGCACCGGCAGCGCATGCAGCTGTGCAAAGCTGCAGCCCAGCTGACAGGCGCGCACCTGGATTGGCTTTTTTAGCGTTGACCGCCGGAAGGCTGAGTACCGCTCTTGTTGTGCCTCAGTGAGGATGTCATTAACCAGCCTGCGCATAGAGGCAGGGAAGCAACAACAGGGTGCTGGTTGATTGAACGGACGGCAATCCACACACGCAGCGGCGGGAGGCAGGCGTGCTGGTAACTGGGACAGCACAGTGACAGCAGCATGCTTGCAGTTGGGCGCCGTGGATGCGCGCAACAAGCAACCCTGGCCACCCTCCCCCGCTCTTGCTGTTCCAAACAGCTCACGTGTTGTACCGCTGGTGCTGCTTGGCTGTCAGGCGCTCCAGATCGATGAAGCCATCCTCGGTGAGGGGCAGAGCCTCCTCCTCCTCCTGCTGCAGCGCGGCCGCCGCCGCCGTGGCGGCACGCGCCGCCTCCGCCTGTGCGGTGGCGCCGGCGGGCGGCGCCGCACCCTGCTGGTCGCGCTGCGCCGCCTCCTGGTCCGCTGGCATGTGTTCGTCCTGCACTGTGGCCTCCAGCTCCGCCTCTAGCGCCAGTTCTAGCTCGTCCTCTTCATCCAGGCCCTCGTCGGCGGCAGACGGCTGGGCGGCGGGAGGCGCGGCGGCGGGCTGGGGCTGCGGCGCCTCGCCCATCTCAAAGTCGGGCATGTCATCGCCATCTGCTGCCATGCTGCTGGGGTGTGCAGGAGCAACCAGGCGACGGGAGGAGGGCGCACGAGTTGCGGGCGGCGCGTCGGGTGCACGATTGCAAGTGAGGATGTATGAACTGTCGATTGCAAATTCGGCCGCTTAGCAGGCCCCAGGCCGCCTCTAGGCTGGCCACAAGCTCATGCAATTCATGCCTGCTAACAAGGGCCCCAGGCACGCGTCGCACATATCAGCAGCGACTGGCAGTCTGATCAGTGCGATCGGCAGACCCCGCAGAGCCCCCAGCCGCCGGCCTCACTTCCGCCCCGCTCGCTCCCTACACTGCCGCAATGCCGGTGGCCGCCGATGATCCGCGCCTGGCGCGCTGCGGCTTTGCCAAGCTGTCTGGCGACGGCGGCAAGCTGGACGTGGTGCTGCGCAAGTACGCGGTGCTCCTGGGCCGCCCCAGCAAGGGCAAGGATGTGGACGTGCCGCTGGAGGGCCACAAGGCTGTGTCCCGCGAGCACGCGTGGATCCGCTACAACTTCGGCACCGGTGAGCGGCGGCTCTTGCGCCGACAGCTGCTGCCCGTCTCGGCTGCCTCCTGCAGCTGCATGCTGCAATGCGCTGTTGCAGTTTGGTATGCGGTTGTTTGCCTCCGCCACCGCCCTGCACGCGTGCGTGTGCAGCTTGCACATGTGTGCCGCCCAGCAGCGCCAACCGCCGCCGAGGTTGCTTTCGTACGTTGTGAGCCAACCTGCCGTCGCTCGACTGTTGGCCCTCTGTGTGCTGCAGAGCAGTTTGAGCTTGAAGTGCTGGGCAAGAACGGCGTGCGGGTGAGATGGCTGGGCATCTCTGGTTGCCATGGTGCAGGCAGCAGGCCAGCCCTGCAGCCCGCTCGCCTCCCAGCGCGTAACATTGCTGTCTTGCCTGGCTGCAAGGAGTCGCACGCATCAAGCTCTGTTTGTGCTGGTATTCCCTACGCTGCAGGTGAATGGAGAGGAGTACAAGCCAGGCGATGCACACGTGGCGCTGCCCTCGCAGTCGCTGCTGGAGATTGGGGAGGTGCGCTCGTATTTTGGCTGTGGCTTGCTGTTGGTGGGTGGTGGGTGATTGATTCGGTTGTTTGGGCCTGCTCTAGACCAGCCGTCAGCGTGTGCGCAAGCCGAGGCGGCACCGAGATACGTTTAATATCTATGCCCTGCAGGACCTCACTTTCTACTTCCTGTTGCCCAAGAAGCCGCAAGATGTGGCCACTGCCGGCCGCAAGCGCAAGTGCGTTGGCTGCCGCTGCCCTTGCGTTTCGGACGTCTGCAACCAGACCCACTTTTGACAACCGCTGCATGCGTCCCCTATTCGGTGTTGCAAGCCACTCCTTGCTCTGTGCTGGGCAACCGCTGCTGCACGCGCGGCCTCACCCTCTGCCGGCATCACCGCCCCTTCTGCAGGCCTGCGCCACTGCCACCGCACCTGGTGCCTGCCCTCAAGCGCACAGCCACCATTACTAGCAAGCCTCCCTCCAAGCCAGCTGTCCCGCCTTCCAAGCCTGCCAAACCGGCCCAGCCCAAGCCGGCCAAGCAGCAAGTGGCCATTCAGATTGTGTCCCCAGGAGCAGCCGCCAAGATCGCACCTCCGGCAGATGTGATGCAGATGTTCATGCAGCAGCCGGTGCCGACGCAGCCTGTGCCCGCAGCTGCGGCAGCGGCTGCAGCGGCTGTCCCAGCGGCAGCCGCCGCAGTCCCAGCAGCGGCCGCAGTCCCAGCAGCGCCACAGGCTGCTGCAGCACCTGCACAGCAAGCGCAGCCTGCAGCGGCAGCGCTCAACCCTGCGGTGAGTTGCAGTGGGCTTCTGGCTGATCTGCGGCTCCCACCTTGCGTGCTGGTTGCTCGGCCTGGCTGCTTGCTCTGCTGCTGCGATGTGCTGCTGCAGCAAGCTGGCGAGCGTGCTGCGTGCCCCCCTGACATTGCATGCTTGCCGCTCGCTCCCCCCAGGTGCAAGCGCAGGCGTTGGCGGCGCAAGCGCAGCAGCAGCTGCTGGCCTCGCTCATTCAAAACCCGGCTGCGCTGCAGCAAATGCTGGCAGTGTCGCTGCAGCAGCAGCAGCAGGGCGGGGCGGCCGGTGCGTGCCTGTCGCCTGCTGCCCTAGCGGCCCTGCAGGCGCAGCAGGCGCAGCTGGCGGCGGCAGCGGGCGCGGCTGCGCCTGCGGTTGCGGCGGTGCAGCAGCCGTCGGTGCTGCAGCCAGCCAAGCCAGCAGCTCCCCAGCAGCCCGCTGCCCCTGCAGCTGCGGCCGGTGCCAACAGCATCGCTTCGCTGGCGGCGCTGCCGGCGGCGCAGCAGCAGGCGTACATTGCGGCGCTGCCCGCGCAGCAGCAGGCGGCGGCGAGGGTGCTGCTGGCGCAGCAGCAGGCTGCAGCAGGCGCGGGGGCGGCACCTCATGTGGCGGCGCAGCCTGGGCAGGTGGTCCCCCTAGCCCAGGTGCACCTGGTTCGGATGCAGCAGATGCAGCTGCAGGCCCAGCAGCGGGCGGCGGCAGGCTTGCCGCCGGGCCAGTGAGGGTGGCGCGGCAGGCTTTGCGTGCGACTGGGTGCAGCCAGCGTGGTGTGTTAATGTGCTCAGGGATCCACGCTCTTTGCATGCTGTGCTTGATGTAACATTATTCGCCGGACGAGTTGCCGGCGAATGCTAGCACTGCTGCTACCAAGATGATGCGCAAGCGGCAACGGTCGGGGGCAGCGTCGACGGGGCTAGGGTTGTGTGAGGTCGTCCAAGGCGAGCCTGCGACGTCTTTCCTGTACCCTGCAATGAATTCAGCGTCAGAAGGTGCCTCCAGCCGTGCTTTCAGAGCGGAAGCGACTCCAAGTCTAACAGCCCTCTCGCTCGATTGTCCTGCAGCTCAAACGAAGTTCACAGATCGCTCAGACGCTGACAAGACGAGGCAGAAGCTTCTTCAGGGTCGCATCATGCTGTGGCGCGGTCAACATTGCCCGGCGCCGCTCCTCCGATCGCCAGCGTATTGCAGCCCGATTGGCAGCGATGGAGGGTCGATCCCTGATCTTGGCGGCCGGTGCTGCGGCGGCCATAGCGGGCGCGGTCTTCGTGTGGCGCAGGCAGCAGCAGCAGGTGCGGTCCGAGCCAATGGAGGTGCTTTAGGGGCCGAGCCGAGGCGTCTGGGATGAACATTGATTGCGCTGCGCTCCGCTTCCTTCCTGCTGCAGGCTGCTGCCGCCACCGCCGCCACGACAGGCGGCGCTGCAGGGCCTGGCTGGGCGCCTGCAGCACCCCAGCCAGAGGCCACTGCAGCAGCAGCGCCGGAAGCTGACAAACAGCAGCTTCATGAGCAGCAGGGCAAACAGGTAGCCGAGGCAGCGGCGGCAGCGGCAGCTGCAGCGGCTGCTGAGAAGGCCGCGCGAGAGCAAGCCGAGCGGGAGCGGGCGGCGGCGGCGCGCCGCCGCACCTCGCCTCTGTACCGCGTCACGCCCAACGAGCGCATCGTGCATGAGATGCTGCTGAGCGGCCAGGAGGGCGGGCTGGCTTTCTTGGAGCCAGGAGAGCTGGAGCCCGAAGCAGCTGCCGCCGCCGCCGGTGCGCCGCCACGCATGGCAGCCGGGCGCGGCAGCGCCGCAGGGGCGGCACGCCTCGCGCCTGCCGCCGCCCCGGCCGCTGCGGCAGCTGCTAGCGAGGAGGAGGCCGCAGCGCAGGAAATGCGGCGCTCTGTGGTCAGCACAGTGGAGCAGGCCTTCTTTGACGCCCTGGGTGAGGGCCTTCGGCGCGGCAAGACCGAGGCACTGGCCTCGCTGCTGCTGGATACCAGAGACCAGCTGGCAGCGCTCCTGCCCCAGCACCCACCAAGCGGAAGCGGAGCAGGCGGCGGCAGCAGGAGCAGTGAAGGTGCCCAGCTGCTGGCTGATCTGAAGGAGAAGCTGGATGCGGTGAGCGATTGACTGTGTGTAAAGACACTTGGATGCCTTTGTGGGTGCTGCCTGCCCATTCCACGTATGCGTAACAGGACGGGCGGCAGTGTTGGCGTGCTGGGCATGCCCGGCCCTTGGGTGCGCGTGGTGTGCCTGCTTTTCTGAGCCGCACAAGCTGTCGCAGGGCTGACCTTCCTCTGCGAAGTTGTTTTGTCAATGCCCTGCAGGACTATGTGGAGCAGCGGCTGGAGCGCTACGATGCAGCGTTTGCCGCCCAGTGCTTTGACTTCCTCGTGCATATCATCGGGCGGCTGCAGGCAAGCTGCAACAACGGGCGTAGGGGCAGGCCGGGGCCGGGCCCAGCTGAGCGCACCGGCTGAAAGTGTGAGCCTTGCAGGAGGCAGATGACATCCGCTGCATTGTGGAGCGTATGGGTGCCTCAACAAGCTGCCGAGATGCACCTTCCCTACGCATGTGCATTTTCCATGCAGGCTCCAGCCCGACGGCAGCACACGCAGGAGGCCTATGCCAAGGTGGCCGCTCTGTTTGCGGCAGCCGGCCAGGCAGATGCTGAGGCGGCACCCGCTGCGTCGCGCAGCGGCGATGATGTGGCCAGCGACAGCACCGGAGCAGCAGCTGAGGAGGAGGGCGTGGTGCAGCTGCAGCTGTCGGTTGAAGAGGATCGCCAGCGTGTGGCAGTTCGCCTCCTGCCGGCCACTCCCGCTGCATCCGCCACGCCAATTGCACCACCAGCAGGCAGCGCAGCAGGCGGCAGCCCGCCGCAGCTGGAGTGGCAGCTGCGCCTGGCGCCGCGCCCCGATGGCGGCATGGCAGCGGTGCTGGTGCCTGTGGAGATTGGGGCTGAGGCAGCGCCACCCACTGCAGAGTCCCAGCTGTCAGGCGCGGCAGGAAGCGGCAACTGCGCCAGCGCCAGCAGTGGCAGCGGTAGCAGTGGCATGAGCAGCAGCATGGGCGAGGGCAGCGTCGCTGCTGTAGTGGCAGCAGCGCGCTTCCTGCACCACCAGCTGAACGAGCTCAAGTCTGACGTGGCGGCCGCCCGCCTGGCGCTCCTCAAAGAAGCAATCCTGGGCAACGGCTCCGCCATTGAGTACGAGCGGGAGCGTTACCTGCGTGCTTTGCGGCAGCCGGCAGAGGGCGGCGCAGGGGGCAGCAGCAGTGGCGACACCGGCAGCCCTGGCAGCAGCGCAGCTACGGAGGCTGTGGCGGACGCTTTCCCGCTCACTGCGGCCTGGCTGAAGGAGACCCTGCAGCAGGTGAGGAGGGCAGCCCTGAGCGCTGTGACTGTTGAGCTAGAAAGAGATGCCAGAGAACCTTGACCAGTGCATGTGCCTTTCCGTGCTGTCCGCCTTTGTGCACCTTTGATTGTAGCCTTTCCATCAGCACGCATGCTTCCTCCCATTCATCGTTTGCTCCTTGCAGGCGCCGCCGGCCCCTGGCCTGTCGGGAGCCGCATTCACGCAGGCGGCAGTCGAGAGCGGCCTGCTGCAGCTGCTCCAGCGCACACAGGCGGTTGGGCCTGCCGACTGCCCAGGTGGGCAGTGCTGGCCGAGCTCCCCGCTTGGGCTAGCGCGTTTGTGTTGCTACAGCTGCTGGCAACGTCACAGTCAAAGCATGGCACTGGCCCAGGATGTGCAACCTCCTGCCATGGATGCACCGACAATGTTTGCTGTTGTCCTGCTTCATTCCTAACAGAGACGCTGCTGCTGGACCTGGAGGCGGTGGTGGTGCTGCAGAACGAGCTGCAGCGCCTCTGCCTGGTGGCCGCCTCGCTGCTGGTGGTGCAGCAGGTGAGAGAGGCGGAATTCCCTTTTGAAAGGCACAGTGGGGGAGGATCCCATGCAAGCCACACTGTGGAGCATGTAGCGCATGTGTTGCGTGCTGTGTTTGGCTCATGCAGCAGCTGCCTGCAAGCAGTGTTCAGATTGGCAGCACCGGCGTGCCCCTGCCTGCCTGCTGTCATGGCAAAGCACATGGCAAAGCACAGGAGCTCGCTCCACCCATCTGCTTGCCCCGTGCTTACTCAAACCCTGCTGCGTGCCCCCCTCCCTCCTTGGCAGATCCTCGCGGCCCAGCGCGCGCTGCCGCCAGCCGGCTCGCCCCAGCACGCTGCGCTGTGCTTCCGCCTGGTGCGGCGCGTGGGCCTGCTGCTGTCGGCTGGCGCCAACCTGGATGCCTTAGCAGCGGAGCTGCACGCACAGGTAGAGCAGGAGATGGCTGCGAGCGCCGCCAAGCAGCAGGAAGGCGTGGTGGCAGGGGAGGGTGGCGATGAGGCGGCAGCAGGCATGGTGGCGGCGAGCAGCAGCGGCGGCAGCGGTGGACCCAGCCCAGCGGAGCTGGCCACAGTCAAGCGCATGATTGAGGGCATCTTTTCCACGTCCCACACCGTGTACCAGCGCGTGCAGGTGGGCTTGGGTTACTCGAGCAGAATGTTGGAAGGTCGCATGTCTTTGTGGGGCCGCTCTGGGGCCACTGCTGAGTGCCATGACGTGTCAGCGGCGCACACACACATGCTGCACATGCAAAGTCGATGGAGCTGCTGAAGCTGTCGCTCTTCTGCCTTATTCTACCGCAGGCCGGCATCGTGGCAGCCCTCACCGCCCTGCTGCGCTCCGCTGCGGGCCCCACCGCCGCCAGCGGCAGGAGTGGATCCCCTGGACCAGGCAGCAGCAGCCCGGGAGGCTCAGCCAGCACCGCAGCCAGCAGCACGGCCGCTCCTGCGGCCCCAGCAGCAGCAGCAGCAACAGCAGCGGCAGGCGCCACGTGGCGCAAGGTGCTGCGTGGAGTGGGTGCTGAGGCCCTGGCTCAAGAAGTGCTTCGCCTGGGTGCCGCCCTGCACCGCATTTCATCCGTCAGCAGCGTGGTGGCGGGGCCCGTGGTGTATGCTCCGCTTCTGGCGGCCCTGCAGGCGGCGGCGCCCGCGTGGCAGCGCCGCAGGCACTGATGAGGCGCGGTGCGATTCGCGCGGGCCGACGGCGTTTGTACAGCGTTTTCATTGCCCTCCCCGTGCATACCAGGACCTCTTATGTGTTAGAAACCGGTCAGTATAAAGCAAAATGAAAGATCAATGCACAGCATGGTGCAGGCGGCCGAGAGAGCGGGGGGACGCTGAGCGCGGCTGAAAAAGTGCACGCCAGCATGGATGTGTCCGCCTAATCCCCTGCCCATCGCCTCCTCTGGCTGCGCCTGTTGATAGAGCACAGCACTCTCCATCATTTCGCAATCTCGCGCACTTCCCCGCTGTCCTCCCCGCCTTCCGCCCAAAGCGCTTCCGTTCATCCGGCCTCTATCTTCCCTGCTTGCTTGGCTTTGAGCTTTTGGCAGCTTTAGTGCTGAGATCCAGCGCCAAGAGCAGCGGGGCACAATGGCTGGCTCCAACAAGGCTGTCGGCGCGCTCTGCGGCTTGCTCTCCGTGGCGGAGGTGAGCGATTGGTTGGATGAGGCTTGTGGTCGCGGTTGGCACTGCCGCGCCACAGGGCCGCCAGCCCAGGGGCCCAAGATGCAGCAGGATCGCGCGGGCGGTGCCGCCGCCCCGCCGACCATACGCCTCGCGCAAGTATGGGCGCAGCCTTTCCTGCATCCATGCTAGCTGGCCGAAACGACCTCTGCCACGTTGCAGACAGCTTGCACAGCCGGCCATGCTCAGAAGCTTCGTCAAGGCCCTCAAACACCGCCGCATGCACCCCTTTGCTGCTGCCGCCGCCGCCCGTACCACTTCGCCGGTGCTGCTGGTCACCGGTGCCGCCTCCCCTACCATACCCTACCCATTGGCGCTCCTTTGAACGCTCACTTGCCTGTCCGCTGCCCGCCCCTGCAGATCGCCTTCGCCATCACCATCATCGCTCTAGTAGCTGACCAGTTGTGGCCGGGAGCGGGGTCGTACTACGGTTGCTATTGGTGAGAGCGTGGTCGCGAAGGGGTCTGGCCTGTGCCTGCTGCGCAGGGCTGCTTCCATATACAATATACAAGGTGTCTGTACCTTTGTGGCCTGTTCATGTTCATGTTGCCTGCATCTGCTCCATGGTGCCAGCCGGTTCCTCCACCTCTCAGAGCCATCAACCTGCACCGTTGCTTTGCCATCCCTCTGCCCATTCCAGGGACTACAGCGTGGTGCCTGCACAAGAGTATTGCGGCACCTGGTACAACGAGTGAGTGTCTGTAGGGGTTGGAGAAGTGTTCAAGTAGTGGATCGTGAGTCACGCTGCCTCTCTTGCACTATAAATTGGCCGCCAACAAATGCCACAAGGGCGCCTTCTTTCAGGCCGACTCCTCCTGCCCTCGCTCTCACGTCACCCTATGTTCGCGCTCTCGTCTTCTGCAGGGGCGTCTGCCTTCTTACCGCGAACTCGGTGAACGTGTGCCGCTACTCGTACGCCGCCTCCGCCATCGGCATCGTGGCCGCCCTGATCACCGTGTTCGCCATGGTGAGCAGGTGCTAGCCTGGCACAGAACGTATGGCAGCCGCCCCTCTTCTTGCCTAGAAGGAGACTTCTTGCTGGGAGACAGCCGAGCGCTATGCTGCGCAGCCTGGCCTCCTAGCCTGCTGTCGCAGTGCGGGCTGCTCCATGGTGCCTCTTGCGCCTATTGTGGTGCAGCATCTTCCTGCCCAATTCTGTTTAGCGCCAAAGTTGCCAACTGGGTGCATGCAAGTGACCTCTGCCCTTCATTGCTGCCGCAGTGCCTGCCTCCCGTGGCCACCCTGCTGGCTGGCCTGTTTGGCTCCATCTGGTGAGGCGGGGGCCTGGATGCAGTTAGGCGCTTAGGGTTGCAAGTTGAGGTACATGCTGACCGCACGCGTGCAGGGATGTGCTCTGCCCCTCTAGCAGCTGCACTTTACCTGTAATGCACCCTATCACGTGCGCTCTGCCTTTCACCAACCGCTCTGCAGGTGGCTGGCCTACGCCATCACCGCCACTGGTGAGGGGGCTTACTACTGTTTGTGGATGGGTCGACTTTGCCATCCCCAGCAGTGCCAATGCAAGGCTTGTGACCGTGCACTCTCTGCGCCGTGCAGCAACAGCGGCGCCCCTTGAATTGCTCTGTGGTCTTCAATTCTCTGCTACCCTTCTTTGCAACCATTCCATCCCATGCAACCTAATCGTTGATAACCATTCATACACTTTCTTAAACTGATCCCTCTCTGCAGTCTACTCCAAGGACGTCAACAACCAGGACTTCAGCGTGGTCATCGGCGAGGGGACGGCGGCGGAACGCACTGTCACTATCCCCTACAGCTATCCTCGCGGCAACTACCGCACGATGGTTTACGCGCTGGTGGGTGGGGGGCGAATCGGGGTGGGGTCCTGATGGGGTGGGCAGGGTGGAGTGAGCGGCGTTGCACCAAATTTGATTTTTGAGGGATAGGCACGCGCCTTCACTCGCACATCAGCATGCGTCTTAAATGGGCAACACAGCCCTTGTCACCCGTTGACCATCCCAGCCAGTCAGCTTCGGTCTAATTTAATCGGCTCTGAATTTATGCCGCAGGCCTGGACCACCTTCTGCTGCTGCATGGTCGTCATGGTGAGCCTCCACAGAAGCGGCCCCTCGGCGCTGGTGTCGGCCCATGCCTGGCGGTGCCATGCTTGGATGCTTCTGCTCCCTGCTCGCACGCACAGAACAAGTGTGCCACCCCATGTGTGTACATTGTGCAAATGACAACCTCTCCCGCTTTGGCGCCCCTCTCCCACTCACTGCAGGCCCTGGCGTTTGCGATGATGAAGTGAGTTTGAACTTTGATGCCTCGTACAATGCCTGAAAGTCTGCACGCCAGCTGCCCTGGCCACTCCTGCATGCCATTCTACCTGTCTAACTGCGGCAACAACCCAAGCGCACGGCAGCATGCATTGGCTTGCAACAGCAGATGGTTCAAGCGAGCTGCCCTCCCTACTCACGCAGCCCGGCACACTACACTGCATGGTTTGCAGGGGCCAGGGCAAGAAGGAGACCGAGGCTTATGCCGCCCAGGACGGCAATGCTGGCGAGCCTGTGAAGCCTGCTGGCAACCCGCCGGCCACCGGCGCTGTGTGAGCCGGCCTACCAGCCGGCGGCAGCCTAGCTGCAGGAATGCGTGTCTCCTAGGCACCCAGGTGGCCACACCTGGCGCCAGCTTCTGCACGCTGGCTCACCGCAACGGTGCTGCACTTTGTGGCACCCCCCAAAACTCCACACCGGGAGCTGGGCACGCTTAAATGCCTGCCCCCTTCCGCAAGCCACCTCCAACTTTCAGCGCTTTCATGTGAGACTTTAGTCCTTCCGAGCATCCGTAGCTCGCCCATCTGAGCTTGTCATGCCCATCTGAGTAGCCTTCTGTCCTGCCCTTGCACCCCCCTGAGTAACCACAGCTCCCCCTGCACCCTCGGTTCGGCATTCTACACACCCATCCTGCACACCTTCCGGCCAGATCACTCTTGCAGTGGGCATTCTCAATACCACACCGCACCCTAGTATGCTGCACCTGTCCTGCATGCCACTTGAACCTTCGATCGCATCCCCCACATTCCCACCAAACCATGCAAGCTCGGCAACAAAAGGTTACATGCAGCCTTAGCAAGACAGGCTCAGAGCTGGCGGCAATGGAGCTGGGCTGAAATACGCATGGACATTGCAGCTGCAGCACATAAAATCAAAGTGCAATGACCAAGGTTGCAGGGCTCACTGGCCTGGCGGTGCAGCCATGTGGATGGCACAGGGCTCCAGCGGCGCCGCCAGGTCAAGCACCTCCCTCACAACTTGCAGCGGCAGCAGCTGCAGCAGGCTGCAGCGCCCCACCCGCGGGTGCAGCGCCAGCAGCACTTGAGAGCGCACTGCTACAGGCGCCGCCGCCGCGGCAGCCTGCAGCTGCGGCAGGTATGCTGCCGAGGCGCTGTGCAGGCAGGCGGGCATCAGCAGGCGCAGCGTGCGAAGCGGCGCTGAGCTCTCCAGCAGCCCGCGCAGCGCCGGCAGCATGTGCTGCCACGCCCGCTGCCAAACCTCCTCCAGCCGTGCTGCATCTACATTGCCATGAGTCGGCGGCAGCTCCAGCTGCAGCGTCTGCAGACTGCCGCAGCGGTGCAGCGCAGCCAGCAGCAGGGGGAGCGCCGCGGCCAGGCCGGCGTGCTGCGAGCGCGGCGCATCGGCGCTGGGAGGCAGCACTGCAAGGCAGGAGAAGAGGCTAGGCAGGGGCCTTGGTTGCAGAGCATAGGTGATCGACATATAGTAGGCTGCAGGCCCTGCACACACCATGCGCAGGTTATGCAGGGGCAAACCAGCAATACAGCAGTGAGCACAAGACACCGCTACACTTGCAGCGTATAGTGCCATATGCATGCCACTCACACTTCACAACAAGCTGGGCTGCATCCAGCCGCCCCGCAGATGCCAGCTCAGCCACAGCCGCCAGCTGCGCTCCATCTGCCACGGTCCAGCTGCTGGTGCCGCTGCCATTGCCGCCGCCGCTGCTGCTGGCTGGCGTGCCTGATTGCTGCTGCTGCTGCTGCTGCTGCTGCAAGCGAGCCGCCAGGTGTTGCTCCGTGAATGCGGCTGCGGCGGCATTGTAGACTGCAGGGGCAAGAGAAACGTCAGGATGCTGCTGGGTTTGGCCTGTGCCAGGCCCAGCAATGTGGTGCATGTTCTGTGCAGCTCACCGGCAGACCTCGCAAGAAGGTCACCGCAGTGCCCCGCCAACACCGCCTGACCTCTCCCCCCCCCCCCGGTCAAGCCACAGCCACTCCACCGCCTGACCTCCCCCCCCCCCCGGTCAAGCCACAGCCACTCCACTGCCTGGCCTCTCCCTTTGGCACGTGAGAGCCCTCTCACCTTGGCCCACACCGAACATATTGAGCAGCTGCTTCAGCGCCTCTGTTCGCAGCCGCCCAGTGGCAGCCAGCAGCTCAGGTGGGGCTGCCGCAGCCGCTGCCAACATGCCGGCCGCTGTGCCATGCGGCGGATTGCCGGAGGGCAGGCCGAATTCGCGGGCTGCCTTGCCCACCAACCGCTGCGCCGCCTCTGCCGAGTCTGCAGGGGTGGGCAGGTTCAGAGGAGGCGAGGAGCTTGCAGAGAGCAGGGCAAGGCAGCGAACACGGGTGGGGCGCTTGAGTGATACCAGCATCGACGACATTGACTTCTGTTTGATTCAGAAACTTCTGCCCAGCGGTTTTGCAGGCACTTTCCCGCTCACCCGGCAGGCTCTCAAAGGCGGACAGCACGAGGCGGTTGCGCTCGCCGTGCACCCGCAGGCTGAGCAGCTGGCGGCGGTGCCGGATACCCGCCACGTGCACCTGCAGGTTGGTGTGACCAATGAGCAACAGGTGTGGCCAATACGCCCATGGACAACCAAGTGCTCCATCGGTGCAGAGTGGCAGCCAACGAAATGGCACATGCACGCCTGCCAGCGCAATGCAAAGCAGCGGGGCGCGCCACCGTGCCAGTTGCGAGGCGCTCCAACACATGTGCATCATGCACATGCAGGTGCTGCCACTTTTGTCTGGCCCGTCCTCACCTCCCAGTCGCCGGCACGGCGCGGCACCCACACATCGCAGGCGGAGCAATACGCCGCCCGAGCGGTGGAGCAATCCCCGGGGCGGCTGTAGGCTGCCAGCTGGGAGCTCTCGCTGCTACTGCCGCTGTTCTCGCTGCTAGAGGAGGATGTGCTGGCATCCTGCTGCTGCGGCCGTGCCTGCCTGCCTGCTTGCTGCTGCTGCTGCTGCTGCTGGCGCCGGCGCTTGGCGGCGGCACTGCCCGCGTGCCTGCCGCTCTGTACCCGGCCGCCCTGCCTCCCTGCGCCCCTTCCAGGGCCGCCATTCCCTATTCCTCGGCCCGAGGACTGTCTCTGAGCGTGCCAGGGGCCCTTGGTGGCGACTTGGCCTTCCAACACCGCCTGGGCGAAGGCGAGGTCGCTAACTGACTGCTGCATTGCGATGCCAGTTATTACTGCATCGCTGCAGGGCCGCTGCCCGCGCCTTAGGACGCTCAAGCGTGAAATGCAAGCGTGCATGGGCGGAGGGGGCGGCATCCGGCACTCGGTGCATGTGCAACGCAAACCAATCATAGCTGATCACGGCTGGAAAGCGTTAGGTGGGACCCACAGCCTCCATCGCGCCGTCAAGCATCGTCTCCTCGCCCGAGCGCCTTCCTGAGACTGTCTTCAGCGGCTGAAAGCGACACGATGGCTGCTCCGGTGGTTGTGGGCATCGCCCTGAAGAAGGAAAAGAGGCGAGGCCCAGCAAAGCAAAGCCCCTGGGCGGTCGCGGGGCTCGGGGCCGCTGCCTGCCACATCGATCGCTTCATCCAGCTGCCCATGGCTTTGCATCCCAACTCCAGGCCCGGGGCGTGCCCGTCAACTGCGCCGCCGCCGCTGCCGCCTGGCTTTGCTGCCGCTGCTGTCGGCCGCTTTGATTGCACACCCGCATCCCCAACACCAGCCTCCCTATCTCCCACACCGCCTCCTGCTGTCAGGAAGAAGCACATCAGCGACAAGCTGGTTGCTGCGGCAGCAGAGGCGGGCATCAGCCTGCGGTTCATCGACAAGGAGCAGCCTCTGGAGGCGCAGGGGCCGTTTGACGCCATCCTGCAGAAAGTCCGCAAGCCAGGTGAGCCAGCTGTAGCTGCAGGCGGGTGCGCAACCGGTGGGGGAGTGTTGGTGTGTCACTGCTGACGTAAAGTCGACCCGGAGCCGTGGGGTGTTGCCCGGCCGCCATGCCGCTGGTACACAGCTGGGCAGCTTGCTCAGCTGCACAAGGGAGGCATATGCGGCAGCCCACCCCAGGATCCCCAGCATTCATGCTGCACTGCAGCTCGTTAGTTTGCACCCACAGTTGTCTGTCCCATTCTGAATGCAGAGTGGGAGCGCGAGCTGGAGGCGTACGCGGCAGCGCACCCCAGGATCCCCGGCATCACTTCAAACCAGTACAGCTGGACTCATTCACCTCCATTCCGTGCCCTATTCCCTCTTTCAGAGTGGGAGCGCGAGCTGGAGGCGTACGCGGCGGCCCACCCCGAGACGCGCGTGTACGACATGCCCGCCGCCACCTACCCGCTGCGCAACCGGGGCACCATGGTGTCTTTCTTAGATGGAGAGGGCTGGGTGCTCGAGGTGCGGCGGTTCTTGTAAAGAGCACTGTTGGTGGTCGGTGCGGGGCTGCATGGCATGCTGTGCGGCGGCGCTCGTCCGAGCTGCACGGCATTTTGATGCGGGGCTGCATGGCATGCTGTGCGGACCTTGCCATGCCTCCAGCAGCGGCACAGCAAGCAGCGGACGGCAATGCGCTGTGCTATGCTGTGCTGGCAGCAGGCCACTTGTGCCCCAGCAAGTGCAGCTCAGCGGTTCAGCTGGCGCAACCCGCCACATGGCTGCGATGCTGTGTACTGCCAATCAGAATTAAACCCACTGGCTCTGCATGCTCTTGCCCACTCCCTGCCCCCGCACACCCATGCCTGGCGCAGGAGCCAGCGGCGCAGGTGGAGCCGGGGCGGCGGCCGCAGCGCTGCCGCTGCAACGTGCCCACCAACACGACTCTGGCACGAGGGGCCAGCTTCGAGGCAGCCATGACCCAAGTAGAGGCAGCAGGCAAGCCTTGCAGTGCAGCAGTCGGAAGCGCGTTGTGGTGTTCGCCCTATGCTGGCGGCTGGGGGCGAGTCGCTGCCGGTATAGTCAGTGCAGTGCGCAGAGCTGATGCGTTGCACAGCAGCCTTGGCTGGCTCCCGACAGGCCGTGCGCGAGCACGTCAAGCGAGCAGTGCATGTTGAAACTCCCGCTGCCCCCGCCGCGTCAGGCTGCCCACCAGTTGCTGTTGCTGCTGGCCACATTGCTGCAGGTCTCACATTCCCCATGCTGGCCAAGCCGCTGTGGGCGGATGGGCGGGAAGGCTCGCACGCGCTTGCAGGTAGCTCTGACTGCTGGTGCATGCCATTGTTGGTGCCAGCCTCTTCTCGACTTTGCACGCTGCCGCTGCGTCAGCTGACGAAGGCCGCTGCTCGCTGCAGTTGGCATGTCTTGCCCCCTTTCTCCCAGCCCTCCTGCCCGCATGCCAAGTCAAAACATGCCCCCAATCCTACCTGCAGTGGTGCACACGCCGGGGGGGCTGCAGCGGCTGGTGGCGGGGGAGGCACCCTACCTGCAGGCAAGGCTGCTGCAGCATTCCGACCCAAGTATCATTACGGCATGAAGCATCCCGGCCCTGACTTTTGTGGGCTGGCGCTTATGGCACTGCAGACCAGCCCAGCGACCGCTCACCTGTTTCCACTGCACCCCCTGCCGCCCCTCCCCTGCAGCTGCCCATCATGCTGCAGCAGTACGTGGAGCACGGCGGCTGCCTCTTCAAGGTCTACGTACTGGGGGACACGTATGGTGAGGGGCCATGTGCTGAACGGCTGGAACTCAACTTGGGTTCTGCTAAACCTTGGTTCAACAGGGCGTGCAGCACCCTCGCTCTGCGCTGCAGCGTTTCTTGCCATGTACTCATGCGGTCGGCGGCAATGGCTCAGCCATTTGCCCTCACACCCCTCCACTGAACTTATCCCTGCCAACCATATCTGCTGAATGCTTCTCCACCCACCGCAGTGCGCGTGAAGCGCAACTCGCTGCACCTGCCGCCTTGGACTTGGATCACCCCTCCCCCCACCTCGCCCGTCACGAGCGGCAACCAGCAGCAGCAGGCGGCGGCAGCGGCAGGCGGCGAGCAGGCCCCGGCAGACGGGCAAGCGGCAGCAGCTGCGGCAGCGGCGGGCAGCGCAGGGCAGCACGGGCAGCCCTTGGCAGCCAAGGGTGCAGTTGAGGCGATGCTGGGAGAAGATGGGCAGCCAGACTTGGAGCTGATGGAGCGAGTGTCGGCCTATCCGGCATCAAAATCGTGGGGCCGCGCAGACACAGCACCCAAGGTGAGAGAGCCGGGGCAGCAGGAAAGGGAGGGGGGAAAGACTATTGATGCCAGCCTCGCATGCCTCTCGCATTATGCCGACACCAATGACAGGGTAGGGCGGCAGGGCGCTGCAGTGGGCTGGCAAGTGCTGAGTGAGAGACACGCTGACTCGTGCGCTCCCTGCCGGGCAGCTGCCGGGCAGCCTTTCGCGGCACTGAACACAGCTCTGGCCATCCATCCCCTGCGCCACTGCAGGGCCACGGTGTGCCTAGCCCGCCCGCCTGGCTGCTGCAGGCGCTGGCGCAGCGCCTGCGCAGCAAGACGGGCCTCAGCCTGTTCAACTTTGACGTCATCGTGCCCATGCACCTGCACCGCCGCCGCCCGCACGCCACCAGCTCAGCAGCAGAGGCCGCGACCGCCCCACCCGCCGAGCAGGGCGGCAGCATTGCAGCAGCAGCGGCGGCGGCGGTGGCGGCAGTGGATGCTGACGCAGCGCAGCACCTCAACGGCGGCGGCACAGTGGTGCCTGCAGCAGCTGGCCGGCCGGCGGCAGACGAGGAGCCTGTGGCTGTAGACCTACGAGAGGCTGTAGCAGCCGAGGCGGCAGCCGCCTCCGCCTCGGCCGCCATGGACGTAGAGGCGCCGCAGCAAGCAGTAGCAGGTCCGGCAACCTGCACAGCGCAGCAAGCGCAGCAGGCGCAGCAGCAGGCGCAGCAGCAGGCGCAGCAGCAGGCACAGCAGGCGGCGCAGGCAGCGCAGCAGGCGGCGGGCGAGCCTGGGGAGCAGCCGGAGCTGCTGTACCACCTGATAGACATCAACTACTTCCCAGGTGCGCCGCTTGCTTGCAGGGCTGCAACACAGAAAAATTTGGAGTAGTCTATCATTGGACAGAGTAGTGCAGCAGCCACCGGTTTCATTTTCCAACAGCTCCAAGCTCCCCATCCTTGCCCCGTCCTTTGTTGCAGGCTACGAAAAAATGCCCGACTACGAAAGCTACATCATCCAGTTCCTTCGCTCAATAGCCTGCCCTGAGCAGCAGCAGCAGCAGCAGCAGCAGCCGCAGCAGCAGCCGCAAACGTAGCAGCAGCACCACCACCACCAGCCGTAGCAGGCAGCATCATAGCAGGCAGCGGCGCAGCCCGAGTTTTGGCATGCATCCTGCAACTGCTCGTTGGGTCACTGTGGTCGGACTGTTCCGTCACACAGTGTAACTGAGTTCACGCAGCTGCGAGGCGTGGCATTTGTCTAGCCAGGCGGGAGTGGCACAGCGGCCCCATTCTGATCGTCGACGAGCGAAGAGTGGCATGGCATGCACTGCACAGCTGCGTTTCCTTACAATATGATGTAGGTAGCATCACAGCAGAATGTGCCATGCGCGCATGGGTCGATCAAATGCCGAGCAGTGTGGGCTAGGCCGGGCTCGATTGCAGCGAATAGCACAGAGCACAGCTGGAAGCGCCCCTCCCCGCCCTCCTTCGCGTGCTGCACTGCGCATGAAATGCGTTCATCCGCACGGCGCTCTGCACAGCCCAACTGATATTGGTTATGATTGGAGTTAGGGCAGCAGGCAGCAGTGATGGCCACAAGTGAACCTGCCCCACCCCATGCGCCGGCAGTGTGCTGCAGCAGTGGCACGCGGGCAGTGACGTGTTCATGCTGCAGCTCTCCCCATGGCAAGATGCAAGGGAAAGTCAACTGCCCCATGTGGGAAGGCCTTGTGACTAAATTACCGGCCATGCCGTCTAACAGCCGTATCCTTTCATCTCCTCGCCTGACTGCAAAGACCCTGCTTCTGCCACTGGTGCGTGCTCAGCTGTGCATGCATCATTACACTTGCCAGGCCAAACCTGCAGCGCACTTGCCAGGAGCAGTCAACGCGGCTCCAGCTGCTGGCACCGCGCCTCACGAGGTAGCAGGCACTGCTCATCTGCTGCATCCTGCTGCTCCTGCTCCCGGTCTGAGGAGCCGTGCTGCCGTAGCCGCAGCACAGCAGGCTGCTCGGTAGGCGTGGTTGGTGCACCGTCTGCACTGCCTGCATCACGGGCGCCACCGCATTTCTGCTGCTGCTGCTGCTGCTGGGCCTGCTGCGCAGGCAGGTCTGCCGCGGCTGCTGTGGCCCCTGCCTCCCCTGGGCTTGTAGCGGCTGCGGCAGGTATGCCCTGCCTGCCTTCCGCCCGCAAGTCTTCGGGAAGGTGCTGCATATGCACCCTGCATGCCTCCTCATCCACTTCAATCTGCGAGGCATGCAGGGAGGTGGACGAACTGCAGCTGCAGCTTGCCTGCCCGACCAGCTTCATGCAGGCCCAGCTGTGCAGTGCAATGTTGATGACACGCGACTCCCCAGCACCATCTCCCACCTGCTTCATTTCACTCGCACACACGCTACATACGTCCAGCCACGGGGGCTGCTGCTGCAACGCCTCAGGAAGGTCAAGGCGCAGGGTAGGCTGCACCACAACTTCAATAGGCCGCCCGGTCTCCTCCGCAGCCAGTTGCTCCGTTAGCTGCGGTGAGAGCAGGGCAGGACATGTTGGGTGATGACGCAACAGGACAAATAAAGGCCAGCGGCCAGGAGCTCAACAGCTAAGGCAGGTGACCCACTCGCAGCACCTGGCCGACCCTCACCCACCTGAACAATGCACTGCTGGAAGTAATCGAGCACAGCCCGGCTTGAAGCAGCCGTACGACTCCGCACCCAGTCGGAGGCAGCACAGCAGTCGCGCCCCGTGGCCGGGCTCTCGAGCATGCTCACATCGATGGCCAGCTGCCTTGCATCAGCCTGCAAGGCGCTGACGCAAGGGCTGTTGGTACGCAAATGTGTCGTTGATTGAGCGTCAATGCTGCTGCACAGTGCCTGCCAAACGGCGCTCCCCCGCCACAGCCACCGCCAGCCGACGTCGCACCTGGAGGTTTGCTAGCATCAGCTTGGTGTACTGCACGTCAAGCTGGCGAATGCGCTCTCCGTCCTGCTGCCCCTCCGGCTTGGCGCTCTCCTTTTCAAGCAGCGCTCCGACGCGTTTCTCCTCCAGCTCCGCTTCGGGGCTGCCGGCGGCTGGGGCACCCCACAGGCTGCTCCACAGCCCCGCCAGCCATCCAGACCAGGTCGCAGGGGCCGCCATTGCTGCTGCTGAGGCGTGGAGAGCGACGGCGTCGTAAAGCCGGGTGCAGCACTGCCAGCGAGACGTTCAAATGACTAGCAGCAAACTGGATGACGCCTCGTGGGAACTCTTATCTTTCCAGCCGCCACCGCTGCCGCCAGTGCTTTCGCCGCGCAGCGCGTCGTCCCCCAAGGTCGGCAGGCATGCCCTGAGAGCTGGGCTGCAATCTGTTGCAGCCGGTCGGCAACGCCAAGCTGATTTTCCTGTGCGGTGACTGCACCGTCGGTGGCGTGGGGATGGATAGCGTTGGTGGTTGGGATGCCAGCCAGCGTTCAAGCGAGGAGCATGTCACGGATATGCGAAGCATTGCCTGCGTCGCCTGCTGTCGCCGCGCAGCGGACCGCTGCAGCCAATCTGTCCTTCCCTCGTACTTCCAAAAAAATGCTGCCATTATCAGCGGCTCCAGGCCCTGACCCACTCCACCGTGCCCACATCTGATCCGCCCTGCCCTGCCATCTCCCGCTCTCTGCCCATCACCTGCGCCCAATAAATTGCAGCGCGGCAGCAAACACCAGGACAGGCAAAGGCACACCAGTGAACAGGTGCCACAGCCAGGCAGCAGACACATGCAGCACACAGAATCCGCATGTCCGAGCTAGATGAATGGGGCCAGCCAGCGGCGCCACAGCACAGGGCCAGTGCTCAGCAGGCCGGCACCCAGGGCGCTGGCTGGCGCCGCTTCCTCATGCAAAGCGCTCCGCCAGCAGAGTGCGCCCTTTGAAGCCACTGCTGTCGCTGCTGCTCGTGTCAGCAGCTCACGCTGGAGCTTGGGCGGGCCCAGGCCAGGCAGGCGGGGGGCCAGCGGGCGGGGGGCCAGCGGGTGGAGGCAGGGCGGGCGGGGGCGCGGCGGGCTGCACTTTCTGGAGCATGGCCAGCAGCCATGCTTGCAGCTCCACCCCAAACAGCTCCTTGACGTTGGCGCCAGCCAGAGCTGCACGAGGAGAACAGGAGGTAGCTGCTTTAGTCAGATTGCTGCGATACAGATGTACAGTGCTTTGCGGGATACGTCATGAGACCTGGAGAACAGATGGCAGCAGCAAGACTCAAATCTTGGAGCACGCCTGCCGAGCCCCTACTTTCCCTCCCGGGCATTCCATCTTCTCCGCAGTTGCGACTCCCTCCATATCGATGCACTCACCCAGGTAGCTGACAGTGGTAACGACAAAGAGGTCCAGCTCCTTCACAGAAGTTAGGCCCACGTAAACATCTGCAGGGGCAGAACAAGGCTCAGCCAAACATGTAAGTGCATTTAGACGGTTCCACAACATGGGCCTTTATAGAATTCCTTGTCTGTGTGGCCACGCCAAGGCCTGCGGTTGTATGACAAGCGGGTGCCACAGCAACAGCGAGACAGCAGGGCACTGCGAGTAGAGCAGCAGCTTCCCTCAGCAGGCAGCACCAGGCTGTGCATTTGCTTACCGGCAAGCAGGCCGGCTTAAGCATGCGTTTTGGCCCAGTTGCGGACACTGTTACGCATGATCAGGTGCATGGCCTGGCATGCCAGTGTCGACACTTTGGGCCCCAGGATGGATCCCGTTGCACCGGCGGCGGCCAACCACGTGCATGAGGACGCGAAGCGCAGGGCCAGCGAGAAGGTGGCGGCATGCACCACCCTTGGCAGCAGCTTGCGCCACTTAGGGGCGGGACGACCGGAAGCAGGAGTTGTGACAAATGCGATGATGTACATGGTCCCTGCAGGGCACAGAGAGGATCAGGGCATGCATTGCAGGGGAGTTGGGCGGCCGCATCGATCGTGCATGCATGCATGTGGGCGCAATTTGGGTGTGGAGACTAGAGCCCCCGGTGAGCGCTGCTGTGCGCACAAGCATGCTTGCAGCCAGGGCCAGACCAACTTGCCTGTGATGATCGGAGGGCACACGTTCTGTGTGAGTGCCAGGAGCAACAGGCGTGTGGGCATGGAGCAGGCCTGCTCTAGCCAGAACAGCCGGAGGTTGCTCATTCCCATCGATAACTGAAGGAGGAAGACCCATAGGATGGGCATGGCGTGCATGCTGCCCTTCCTATAGCATGACACCATCCAGCACCATACCTCTGCTGTGGCGGCCACCTCAGCCGCAGCTGTGCCACCAAACATCTTCCACTCGGCTGCTGCCTCCTTGCAGTGGGTCTGGCGCATGTAGGCCAGCCCCACCATCACCAGCAGAAGTGCGAAGGTGCACTCAACTGCCAGCCGTCGCAGATCTGCACAGCGGGCACCAAAGGCGCACCATAGTATCGGCGCAGGTTGCGGGGGCAGCCGGCGGCTCGCGCGCGGCCGCCGCCACGCGACGGCGGCCGCGTCGCTGCAGTCAGACAGCCTCACCGACGCCCGCTCGTTTGGGTCCCTTGGAGGGCTTGCTCTTCAGCTTTCGCTCCTGCTGCATGATGGCTGGCGTTCGGGCGAGGAGAGGCTCTGGGAGCCAGCTGTGGCGTTAGGGCTGGGCTGGGGGTCAGCTGTGCCACGGTGAGCTTCCTGAGGTGGGCTGCACGCAAGGGCGTGGGCCGTTTGTTTGGAGGGACGCTGCTGCGGTTTGCCCGTGAGTTCAGCGCCTTATTGGCGCCCTCAACCACTTGTTGCACCTCTCGAGAATTAACTGAGGTGCAGGGAGGGCATGGCAGCAAATGTCGGACGTCTGTACTGAACGCCGCCTGCAGCGCCAATGCACCCCGGGGTGGGCAGGGGAGGGTGTGAATGCAGTGAAGCCACATGACAACGTGAAAGGCAACCGTTCGGCAACGTTGTAGCAACGTAGCAAGGGAAACACAGCCCCAACTGTCGCTCCACCCCAGATCCAGGCTCTGTAAGAGTGCCCATTAGACTTCCCTGCCACCCCTGCTGCGCAGTAATTACATCAGTAATCTATGCCTCAGCGCATGCCAGACCAGCCATGTTAAGCAGGCAAGGTTTGGGGCTGGGTTGCCGGGATGTTGACAGGCACCTCTGGCCAGCGGTGGCAGGCCAGCCACAGCAAACCAATCGTTCTGGGTGCGGACACACTGCTGGCAGATCAGCCAGCCTCCAAACTCCAGCAAACAGCCACCAACTGTGCGCCGCTTGCCACGTGCACCTCAGCACCTGCGGCAGGGTGGCAGTTCAGACGCAGCGAACGGTCCCCCAGGCAGCTGCTGCAGGGAAGTCGCAACAATGGCTGCCACCAACTTCTTCGCAAACGCCTGAAGGCACAGCTGCTCCTTCTGGCCCCACCGGGCGATCAAGTCTGCGAGGGTGGGTTGGGCCAATGCTGCAAACGGTGAGCCAAGCTGCAGCGGCAGTGCAGTAGCATCAGCTGGAGCGGAAGCTGGTGCTGCCGAAGGCCCAGAGCTCTGCTGCATGGCAGGCGGGAGGGAGCGCCCCTGCATGCTGCTGAGGCCGCGAGCGGATTACCGACCACCACACCAGCGGCAGCGCCCCTGCCAATGCTGCCATCCACTCGAGCTGCTGGCGCAGCCTCTCTCGCGGCAGCGGTGCCGCTGCTGCTTGCTGCTGTCTAGTTAGGGAGCTGGTCACATGCTGCTGCTGTCGCTGGGCAGGTGAGGCAGCGCAGCTGTCCTGCGCCGCTTGGTCGGAGAGCCCTATGCAATGTCACCAATGCTGCTGCTCTCCTGTTTGCTGGACCTGCGAGGGGAAGCCAGTGCTGCCGCCAACGCAGCACCAAAGCGGCGGGCGCCAGTGCCGGGTGCTGCCCAGCAACAGAGGGTGTCCTGCTGGCTGCCCGAACTGCCTGTTGTCCAGCTGCGAGTTGCATGCTGGGTTGCTGGCACTGGGCTGGGCGTCTGGGCAGTTGTCGTCTGCTTCGCTGAGCCCGGGAATTCCACACTGGGAGGCTGCCAATGCCGCAGCGAGTGGAACTGCGGCAGCACCAGCATTGGAAACTTCAAATGCAAACCCGAATGTGGAAATGCACAAATAAATGCAAACCCGAGCGCACCTCGCCCTCTGTATACCGCCAAAGGGGCAAGAAAACCTTGGTGCTGCCAACAGGAACGTTTTCTCCTCCTGGATAGGTTGGAGAACTGCTGGAGGATGTGCGAATCGGGGGTGGCCACTGCAGTCTCCTCAGCCTTGGCCACAACGCCTTAATGCCTGCAGAACGCATTGGCGGAGCAGATTGCAACACTGCGGCTTGCATTCGCTGCACTGCTCCGCACCTTTAACCCAACGCAAGGGCGTGGCAGCCAGCAAGTCGAGCAGCAGCAAGGCTGCAATGCATGTGCAAACGCTTTTGGGGGTCGGCCAGCACCAGCTGCAGTGCACAGCCAACCTTCATACCAGTTTGAAAAAGCAGCAGCAGGCAAGCGCACCCTTGGCGGGATCGGTCAGCACCAGCTCCGCGTCAAACGCGCGCAGAGACCTGCAGGGCAGCAGCCAGGGTAAATCAATGTGGCTACCCAGTTTCCCGCTGGAGACGCCTGCTCCCCGCTACGAGTGCCTGCTTGCCTGCTGGCCAGCCACCTTGCGCAGCTGGGCGGGAACCAGCCCGGACCGTGGCAGAGGCGGCATGGTGACAAGAGCGCAGACACCAATCCACACGAGCTCTCAAGGTGCCTGACACCTGTCTCAAGAGCCCCAGCCACCCCATATTCCTCACATAAAGCGGGCATGCATGGTGAGGATGAGGCCGCGGCAATGATTGCCAGCACAATGTTGCCGCTGGTCGGCTCCACCATGGTGGTCTGCAGCGTTGCGCAAGTGTGCGGCAAAAGGGGCGATAAGCAAGCAAGCTGGTGGGGCAGGCTAGCTAGCCTATAGGCATGGTAATGCGGCATGCAGCAAATGGCATCCAGCATGCAGCCATGAACAGGGGCAGCTGAACCTGGCAACCTGGCAAGTCATCTGCTGGATCGCACCTTGCCAGGCTGGATGAGCCCCTTGGCCTCGGCATCGTCAATCATGGCGAGCGCATGCGGTCCTGCGGCACAACCGGCATGGAGGCAAGCACACTGAGCAGCAGCTCATGAAGACATTTGCTGTGAAGCTGGGCCTGCCGCCCATAACTTTTGGTGCGTTGTGAAGCTTGTGAAGCACGAAAACATGACTTGTTAGTGCCTCTGCTTACAGTCAGGCTAAGGGGTGCGAAACTGAAGCGAATCCTTGCAGGCTCAGCTTGACAGAAAAGCAGGCATCAGGCTCGTTTGTCTGACTGCCAACCACGCCTGCTTACTTGACTAGTCGACTCACAACAGGTAGCGGGCCGCAGCAGCTGCACAGCTTTCACGTATTCATGACTCACTGCTGCAGCCACCCACTTGTTGTCGTCAGCGGTTGGGGTGGTGGCCACAAAAGGATCCGTGGCAACCTCAAGGGAGGTTATTGAGCAGAGTGAAGCAGCCTGCCGCACCCAATCGGAGGCAGCGCAGTCGCACACGGCTGGGCCAAGCATGCTCACATCATTGGCCAGCTGTCTCGCATCCGCCTGCCAGTTGGTAAAGCAAGAGTGCTGGCGATCATGCAACTTAGTGCAGCTGAGCGCAGAACCGCCAGAGTTGGTCAAGCGCCAAGCCCTTGGCCAGGCGGCAGGCACGGTGAAGAAGGGTGCTTGGGGGCGGCGACAAGTGCGGGCGACAGCCCACTTCCCGCCCTCCTTGGCGTGCTGCACCGCCTGAGCGCAATGAACATGCATTGATCTTAGCTGCAGCGACCACCAGGGGGGCTCTGCAGTCGCCCAAAGCAAGAGGGACGACCTTGTGGTGTGCAGCGGCGGCTGCCGCTTGCAGGCCCTCAAATCGGCGCACCATAGGCAGGACAGCATCTGGCGATCGGCGGAGAGCTGAAAGGAGCAAGTCGGGGCCCCTGCTGCGCTTCATGGGCCGGCGCAGCAGCCGCGAGGCGGGGAGCACCAAAGCCCCGGGCAGCGCCACGCTCGGCCTCTTTACCCACCGGTGTGGTAGGCGGGAGCACAGTCGGTCGTGAAACACGCGCCTCCCCACAATGGCCGGCGAGCGTGTGCGGCTCTACGTCACGGGCCAGTTCCTGGGCTACAAGAGGTGCGATGGCAGCGCTGGCCCGGCCCGCAGGCGGCCGCCGCCCGGGGATGGCGGCAGCATGCAGCTCTGGCGGCCCGCCAGGGGCCCAGGGGCGGCTGGGAGCGCGCAGCATCGCGACTCAATCCATTGGCAGCCCGGCGGCGGAGCGGCAGCGCCCCGCCAGGAGGCCCCCAGGCGGCCCGCTGCCCCAGCGGCGGCATAAGGCGTCTGGGGCTGCGCCGGCGCTTTGGGGAGCAGGCTGGGCAGCTGCTCAGTCAATTGGAAGGGTGCAGCTTGCAGCCTTGGGGGCTGCCTTCGCCCCACTCGGCTGGAATGGTGACCAGCCGGCAGCCTGCAGCCCCGCATGCCGGCATGGGCGCTCATTTTGGACGCGAGTGCTGGGTGGCGGCAGGATGAAAACTCTGGGCGCAAGGCTCTGCGACCATCACACTGTGCTGCCTGTCAGAGCGCTGATCGCCGCCGCCGCCGCTGTGCTGCGTTGCCCGCAGGAGCAAGGCCAACCAGTACAACCACACCGCGCTGGTGAAGGTTGAGGGCGTGAACAGCAAGGAGGAGACCGAGTTCTACCTCGGCAAGGTGCGCCCGGCTTGACATTTGTTCGCCTGTGCTGGATTGTGGCTGTTTGGTACAAGCAAGGTGCTGGAGTCACTCTCACCAATGTGCGGCAGCTTGCGCGCGCATCAGACTGGGGCGGCATGCGGGATGCAGGAGCCGCTGACGAGGGGGCGGTGTGCACCGCGGCTGCTGTGAAGATTCAGTGCTGGATGTTGCACCCGTCTGCTGCCGCAGCGCCTGGCGTACGTGTACAAGGCGAAGACCGAGAAGAAGGGCAGCAAGTACCGCGTGATCTGGGGCAAGGTGCGCCTGCTGCTGCTCACTTGCCAAGCGCTTCCTTGGTAGTATGGCTGCAGATGTGGCTGCATGGTGATGGGTGTCTGTTGTTGGTTTTGGGTGTGGCGCACTGGAAGTGCTGCACTGTCGGACGCTGCCGCTGCCGTTGCGGCCGCATCAGTGCGGCATGGCGGCTGCTAGCGAGCCGCCACAGGGCGTGGCAGCCTGAGGCAGCTCGGACTCTTAACTGCGGCAAGCTTGCAGACAGCGCTGGAGGCTGTGCAGCACGGCCTCTTGGCACAGCCTGGGCGCAGCCCGGAGAGGCAGCTCTTGGAGCCGAGCAGCCAGTAGGAGCAGATGGCTCTGCGGCTTTGAGAGCGCCTGTGCTGGCTGGGGAGCTGGGGCCGTGGCAGGCACAGCTACAGCTGGAGGAGGGGGGAGCACAGCTGGAGCTGAGCTTGCGTGGGAGCCCAGCATGCAGGGCGCGGCATGTGGCGCGATGGCTATCATGGCAGCAAACTGCTTCAATGTGCAGCACGTGCAGCCAGCCAGCCAGCATTGCAGCCCGTGATGCTCGATCCGCAGCAGCTGGCGTGCGGACGTCGCTCAGGCCCTGGCCTGGCACAGAGGCAGCACACACGCTTCCCTTTCTTCTCGTATGCCTGCCATCTGCCCTGCTGCCCGCTGACCGCCTGCCGCCGCCATTTGCTGCAACCGCAGGTGACCCGCGCCCACGGCAGCGTCGGCACCGTGCGGGCCAAGTTCCAGAAGAACCTGCCCCCTGCGGCCATCGTGAGTGGGGGGTGTATGGTGTGGATTGCCTGCTGGGCTTGCCTGCTTCGGTTGTGTGCACAGGTTTGCAGGCCAGGAGGCGGTGCGGCGTAAGCAGCCGATGTGTGGCGGTAAGGCGCAGCGTGCGCCGCTCCCCAGCGGCCCCTTGCTGATGTGTAGCCTGGTTGATTGAAGTTGACCGTCCTCCTTTGCCCCCTCATTCCTTGGCCTGGTGCAGGGCAGCAAGATCCGCGTGATGCTGGTGAGTGGCGGCAGCAGTCGGGCAGCATTTCGTTTTTTATGGGCGTTTCCGAGATCTGTGCCTGTTGCCGGCACGGCACGTGCATGCGTGCAGCATGCTGGTCTGCCAGGCATTATATGCATGATGCCACGCCATGTTGCTCACTGCATGCCCCTCCCATCCTTTCTATGCTCTGCAGTACCCCTCCCGCGTGTGAGGGTCGGTTGCTTCCCGGAGCAGCAGCGGTGCGGCACGGCGCGGCGGTGACGAGTCGTGGCAGTGCGACCCCGCTCGGCACGGCCGCCCGGGTGGCGCCGCCGTCGCCTCCATGTAACCCTTGATTAGCCAGTTGATGCGAGAAAGAGAGAACAGAGATGCTGTTGCTGCATAGAAGGAGAGCATTGGCGGGTGGCACGGCCGCCGCAGCATGGGCCAAGCAGGTGGCAGATGCAGAGGGCAGGTGGTTTCTCGTTGCGCAGCTTGTCTCGGAGGCTCTGTTGCCCCTGCCGCACCGGCCTGCAAGCACAGCAACAGCTCCAAGAGCGCGGACATGGCGGGCGGCGACGGGCTTCGCGGCTGGGTGGCCGCGCACCGCACCACAACCATTCCAAAAGGTGCCAACGACTGCGCGGCACACACCGCACTCCGAGGCTAGCCCGCAACCTCCACCAGCCGCCGCCGCCTCCGCCGCCGCCGCTGCCGCCGCCGCCGCGGCAGGTTGCAAGAAGCGAAACCTGTGTGGACATACCCTCTGCTGTTTCCCTACACGCAGCTTACTTCTGCATGTACTCGGTGGGCTCCGTCTTCCTGCTTCCCTTCGTCAACGTGTTTTACAGGTGAGGCCGGCCGTGACGGGCATGCGTGGCAGAAGGCGGCATGCACCGTAGCCGTGTCACCTGCTCGCTCTTCCACCCCACTGCTCTTACTTACACTGCTGCTGCCTCGTTCATCCAACTACCCAGGCACCTGGGCTTCCGGGAGGAGCTCATCGGCTTGCTGTGCGCCCTCAAGCCGTGGACAGCGGCGCCCGCCGGTCGGCTGCCCACTGCACAGCCGCACTTACTGCGGCACTGCCGCCCACCACCGCCAATTCTGCGTCCTGCATGCCAAGCATCTGGGGGCAGCTTTTGCAAACCAACTGTCAAGTGTCTCCACCCACACCTTGCCACCCCGCAGGCTCCCTGATTGTCTCGCTCGCCGACTCCAGCCGGCGCCACTTTGCCGTGCTCATCGCTGTGTACCTTGTGGCGTATCTGGGTCGCTCCTGCATGGCCTTCTTCACCGGTGCGCAGGTTCACCACGCCTGCACCGTATGGTGTCACCGGCTGGAGTAAGGGCTGGGTTGGCATGCCCTGCACGGCTTGCGCAGTTTGCCTGCCCCACTGGATAGGTACGCATTGCCGCCAGGCCATGCACGATCGGGCCGGTGTCCAAGCACGTGCTCTTTCCCCTGGTTGCAGGGTTTGGCATCCAGCTGGCCATCGCGTTGGTCACCGAAGCGGCGGCAAGCCCCCAGGGCGCACTCATTGATGCTGCAGTCATGGCCTCCGCCACAGATGTAAGCGCCAAAATGGGAAGGGTTGGATGGCAATGGTTAGCACAGATACGCGGATGTAGCGGTGGTCCCATGCCGCTTCATGCCCAGCATGCACCCTCTTTCCTCCCCGTTGCATTACAGGATGGAGGCTACGGAAAGATACGATCGTGGGCATCCATCGGCTGGGGCTGCACCGCACCCACTGCAGGCAAGGCTGATCTGCAGCCGTGGGATGCTCGTTCAGGCGACTGCTGAGGCTCTCCATCTCCTGCCAAGACATCCCCTGCCTGCCTCCCCACCCATGTTGCGCCAAACACCTCCTGCCCATCCTGTTGACCAGTTAGCCCTGCTCCCCTCTTTGCTTCCCTGCAGGCTGGGTTGTGGCTCGCTTTGGCCTGGATGCCGCCTTCCTCTGCTTCACAGTGCTGGTTGGCATCACGCTGCTGCCGGCCATCTGCCTGCCGATGGAAGTGCTGTCGGCTGGCAAGAGCGGCGCAGACGGCGGGCAGGCGCGCCGCGGCACGCGCGACGGCAGCGCTCGTCTGTCCTGCCTGGGCAGCTCGGAGAGCAAGCTGGGGCAGGGGAGTGAGGAAGGGGGCCCAATCTCGGTGCACGTCAGCGGCGGCAGCCAGATGGCGGCACGGGATGGCGAGGGCCACAAGGCTGCGCCCGCGCTGGGCAGGCCGCCGCTGCCCAAGTCCTGGAGCATTGGCGCCTCCCTGGCGGCTGCTGGCACAGAGGCCGACCGCAGCAGCTCCCCAGCACCCATCTCTCTGGTGGCTGACTGCTCCAGCGCTGCTGCTGCGGCGCTGGCCAGCCCGCAGCGGCCCCTGCTGGCCGGCGCCGACCGCTCCGACTCGCCCTGCCCCTCGCCAGCCGGCGTGCATGCTGCCGGCGGCCGTGCCGCCACCACCAGCCCCCTGGAGGTGTCTGTGGCAGCGGGCAGTAAAGCCCGGCTGGCCGCGCCGGCTGCCTCTGGCACGCCTGCTGGTACTGGCACAGAGGGGTCTGTGTGGCAGGGCATCAAGGGGCTGTTTGCGGATGTGCACGTGGCTGCCTTCATGTTCATGGCCTTCCTCATGGGGTGAGTGCCGCAACCTTTTCTCGCAAAGGGTGCCTGTTCAGTGCCTGTTCATTCATGCCACGGGCTGCCCACAACATGCTTGTGGCTGACATGCTTGACCCACATTCACCATGACACTGAGGGCTCTGGCTGACTGCCCTTCATCCTGGCTCTGCATGCGCAGCATCGGCAATGGCGCTATTGGGTAAGCCGGCGGCGGTTGGATGGACGGATGCATTTCGCCACATGCCTTGCCGGCTTATTGCAGCAAGGAGAGCAAAACGTGGAATGTCAACCTGCGCTGACCTCGTCATGTCTGCCCTGTACCCTGCTCCCCCCTCAGCTACCTGTTCCTCTTCCTGGACGAGATTGGTGAATGCCACTGGGCTGTCGATTCGATGCAGCCAGTGCATGCCTGTGGTGATGTCCAGCGGCCCTGCCGCCATCAATGCCTTGACTCAAACCGTGCACACTCATTCACAGTTGGCCTGCCTGCCTGCACCCGGCCCCTCTCCCCCCAGCAACTCAATATGTGCCTGCCTGGACCATGACCCCTTCTCCCCCCGCAGGCGCCACCGGCACGCTGATGGGCCTGTGCCTCTCCGCCAACTGCGCCGCCGAGGTGCCGGTGTTCTTCTGGTCCGGGCGCATCCTGGAGCGGCTGGGCGTGGAGCGCGCCCTACACGTGGCCATGGGCTGCTACGTGCTGCGCCTCTGCTGCTACCTGGTGGGTGGGTGCCTGGGCGGGAGGGTGGGGGGGGGCTGGGGCGGGGGGGGGGGGCGGGGCAGGAGGAGACTGGGGAACAGTGGGCGGGTGGGTGGTGCGTGAATGGCAGTTGGCTGATGGTCATGGCTGATGCCTGATGAATCATGCTAGGACATGAGTGATCCAGCCCAGCCCCATGCATCTCCTGGCTTACTTGCAATTTCTGGCTCACTTGCAGTGCCCTCCCCGCCCCTCCCTCCCTCCCTCCCCCACAGGCCCTGCCGCTGCTGCCCTCCCCCTGGTTTGTGTTGGGTGCGGAGCTGCTGCAGGGTGCCACCTTCGCCCTGGCTTGGGCTGCTGGCACAGTGCACGTCAAGCGCATCTCGCCGCCCCACCTGCGCTCCACGGTGCAGTCAATCTTCCAGGTGCGGGTTGTGGGTGGATGGTGGGCGTGGGTGAGTGACATTGGGCGAGGGAGCTGGCTTGTCGTGCGGTGAGGACCGCCAGCCTGGCTGTTTCAGCTGTGGAGGCTTGCGGGGCACGTGGCTGGGGTCAGTCCCAGGGCTGCGCCAAGACCGCCATACTGTCACTCTGCCTCCCCCGCCACCTGCCGCAGGGCCTGTACACCGGCCTGGGGGCAGGGCTTGGTGGCCTCGCTGGAGGCCTGCTCTATGGCAAGTTTGGTTCCGCAGCGCTGTTCCGCACAGCCGCCTTCACGCTGGCCGCGGGCTGGCTGGCCACTGTTGCTGCGCTGCGGGCCTGGGGAGGCAAGGGCAGCAGCAGCGCACAGGGTGCAGAGGCGGGCGCACCTGCTGGGGCCGCAGGGGAGTACCGGCAGCTGGGCACGCGGGCATCCAGCGAAGAAGAGGCTGAGGATGCGGCGCTGTTGCGGGCATAAGGCACCGCAGCAGCACAGCATCGCAACAACCACACGATTGGGCAGTGAGCCAAGGATTGAGACAAGTGTTGGAGGCAGAAGCCTCGTTGCCGCCTGAGAGCAGCCGGCGGCAGCCCAGTTTTGACAGCTGACCTTCTTTACTACCTGTTGTGTATTGATGTTGGTGTCTTGATATTGTATGCCTGATTAACATGCGGGTTAAATTGTCCCAACCAGCGCATGTGTGCAGCCCCTTGGCTGGCATCGTTCAGGTGTCGGCTGATGCAACCCTGGCAGTTGTTCATGCAGCTTTACATGATGTGCCGCAACGATGTGCGTGCAATGTGACAACAGAGTATGGATGAGGGGGTCTTGCTTGCAACAGGGCAGGCGCAGGGCGGGGCTGGCACAGACAAATCAGCAATCACACCGAGGAATCAAGATATTCATAGTTGGTCGCATGCATGGGGGCCGCTCAGGGTGCGGATCCTGTTCATGCAGGGCTGCCGGCGTGCCTGGGTGTCTTTCTTTGCTTGGGTGGCGCCGCCCCGCAGTGGTCACATCAGTTGAGGGCAGCCAGCGCGTGTGCGGCAGGCGCATCGGCTGTACTGTGGTGAAGCAACAGAGGGCAGTCTGCTGGCCGCCTGTGGCTGTTTGCTGGGCGAGCTCAGCGGCCGCTCAGGCACTTGGCCAGGGCATCGCTCTGAGCCTTGCTGAAGCAGAAGGCATCTCCAGAAGTGGCGCACACAGAGGCGGCACTTGAGGCGGCCTGCAATCGGGAGTGTTGCAGAAAGAATTTGTGTGAGCATTTGCACTGCGTGTTGCAGTCTGCATTTGGATGCAGGTCAGCCACGCCAACGTTGGCAACGTTGTTAAAACGTAGGCAAAACCCCTCATGTTATCACGTGCCTTGCTGAAGCAGTCGTTTCCGCCGCCGCCACCGCCGCCACAGTTGGAGCCCATGCACCCAGGAGGAGGGCCCCCGCCGCTCTTGCCTGCGAAACCGTTGACGGGGGCAGCAGGCAAGTATGCGAGCATCAAGAAAGAGATTGCCTTTTGCACTGAGCCTGTAAGCGAGTTTCCATTACACAGCCCTGCTTTCTGCCATCAGTGCATGTGTCCTGGCACCTGGCGGTACAGTGTACAGATCAGTGGTCAGGCAGAGGTGCACCTCACTCACACTTGGCGAGGGCATCAGAGAAGGCGGCGGAGAAGCACGAGCCACCCTTCTTGGTGGCGCAAATGGCGGTTGCATCGGACGAAGCCTGCAGGAGAGGAGGGGCACAAGACAAGTAGACAACTTAACCCTTACGCATAGAAGTATATGTCCAGCGGAGCTCATGCCATCCACACTGCCGACTCTGGCGCAGTGCATACACTTCGAGCAAAGAACGACAGTTTATCAAACCCAAGTCTACTCAGCTTGGCGAAGCAGTCATTTCCTTGGCCACTGCCGCCACCACCACCACAGTTGCTGCCAACACAGGGCGGTGGGCCGCCGCCTCCCCCACCTCCGACCTGGCCTGCAAACAGGAGGCGGTAGCAGGCAGTGCGACCCATCTGGTCATTGGTTATCGGGGAGCTTTGCACAGATTGGGGATCTTGGGCCAGCCTGTCCCTCCCTGCATGCCAGCCCTCCCACCCCTTTGCTGCCAATCAAGCCAGACAGGCACGAACGCCAGCTGTTAACAAGGCTGCGGTAGCTCCCAGCCACCTCACACTTGGCCAGGGCGTCAGAGAAGGCGGCCGTGAAGCAGAAGGCATCGTTCTTGGTGGCGCACAGTGCGGTGGCGTCCGACTGGGCCTGCGGAGCAATCAAGGCGGGCGGCAGATTTCAAATCTTCAATGAGGCATAGAACAGCAGGGCCTGCAGGCTTCTGCGGCGGCCGGCAGCAAGGGTCCCGCGCGCCCCAGACTCCAAGCCAATGCAGGCTTGAAAGCTACCAGCTTGCGTGGATGCATTGCACAACAAGATGCCCCTTCATGTTGATGTATGCTGCATGAGCACCTTGGCGAAGCAGTTGTCTTTCGAACCACCACCACCGCCGCCGCCACCACCACCGCCGCCGCCACCACCACCGCAGCCCATGCCCATGCAAGGAGGAGGGCCGCCACCGCCCTGGCCTGCAAACAATAGGAAGGGCCGGGCGGGCAGGCACAGCCGGTGGGACAGCTTGGCGTGCTGCTCTAGAGATCTGCAGATCTGCAGTGCAGTGTTGACGCAGCCAGGCGCTGCATGTGCCGCTGCGCCGGCGAGCTACACGCCAAAAACAAGGGATCCCGTCCCTCCCACTCACATTTGGCCAGGGCGTCGCTCTGGGCCTTGCTGAAGCAAGTGGCATCCCCGGAGGTGGCGCACAGGGCGAAGGCGTCAGAGACGGCCTATAGGAGGGGGCTAGGAACAACAAGGTTAGTGCAGATGAGATTATAGTGTGAGATAGCGCAGCGTCGAATGACCTCGGTGCACAGGCAGGTGTCCGCAGCACTCCCGAGGGTTCACCTTTGCCAGGCAGTCGGGCGCGCCGCCGCCGCCGCCATCCAGCAGCTTGCGTGAATCTGAGCATATGGCCAAGGAGCGTGAGGGTGAGAGAGATCCATTCGGCATGCGCAGTGACGAAGGCAGCCCTGAACGAGCGCCCGAAGGCTCGGCGGCGGCGGGTGTGGCAGAGCCGCCTGATATCAGGGAGGGCAGCCTGGCCCGTGATTGTCACCCGACCACACCCTACTCTGGGCACTCACCCTTGCGAGCCTGACACACGGCCAGGCAGAGGAGCAGAAGGCCGAGCGTCTTCATGGTTGGGTGTGTGCCACAGGGGTCCAATGGGGGGTCCAAGTGTTCCAGGCGGGCGACAGGCTGGTGAAAGGCTTTGTTCACTGCCGGGTTGAGGGAGCGCGGACCCTTACGCGGCTCTGCAGCCTCCAGGGCGGCTTCCACTCCCGCAACCGCCTTCCCCCAGCTTCTGGGTCTTCATCTCTGCTTATCTTGTGGCTATTTACAACTGACGTCTGCATCAGGCTGAGAGTGCGTGAAAACACCATGATAAAACACAAATGCTGCTCAGCCGTGCAGGGTGGGCAGCGTCACGACTCGCGTGTCCGGCAGGTGGCCCTCGCAGTACGCCGCCACGCTGCCGCCGCCCTGCCCGATGAACGACAGCAGCTTGCTGAGGAGGGGCGGCAACAGAAATCAAGTGCACAAATGAGCATTCAATTGTGTGCACATACCAGCGCAGTGCAGTTCCTTTTGGGCAGCCATCAAGTGCCGCCCTTGAGGGACAGCCATGCTCAGCAGCCGCAGTGGGCGGCGGCACAGGGGCTGGCACAACTGCTGCCTGCGCACCTCTTGGCAGCGTGGCCGCGGCAGCCCACCACCAGTATGTTGCACCGCTCCTGCAAGCGTGGGACATGCCAAGATGAAATCAGTGCATTTTCTAGTGCAGTTGCCAACCCAGTGGTGGGCAGGGATGGAGGAAGGTGAGCAGGCACCACCCGCCCTTCGGTGGCCGCATGAGCGGAAGTGTGTGAACTGCCATAACATTCACAGCTTGCTGCCCAAGCTTGCCTGCCTGCAGAAGTTGCGGATGCTCTTCTCAGGGGTCTTTGTCACAGGCAGCAACTGGACGGTCACATGCTCGGGTTGCACCCTGCGGGCGGCGGCGGCGGCAGGGGTGCCGCTGCTCCTTCGAATGGCGTGCAAGCACTGCTGTAGGCTGCGCCTCTCTGAGCATCAGGCTCAGCCAGCGCCTGCGCATTGCAGTGCATACAGCACCCCACACTCCCTCGACCGTCCTTCCCCTCTCCCCAACGCACCGCCGGCTCTCCGCCAGCAGCTGCAGGCGGCAGCGCTCCAGCAGGTGCTCACATGCCTCCCTTCCCGCCTGCCCTGCACCCGGCTGGCCGCCCGGCGGGCTGCTGCCGTAGGCTGCAATTTGGAAGCCTCCGCCGCTGCCCCAAGAGCCCATGTCAAGGCTGCCGCCTGCGGGGCTGCCCAGGCTGAAACCTCCTGGTGGCGGCAGGCTATACCGAGGGCTCAGCGGCTGGCCGGGCGGCAGCACCGCCGCTCGCTCGTAGCTGCTGGGCCCTGGGTGCTCCTCTGGAGTGGCAGGCGGGGCAGCGAAAATCGGAGCACTGCGCAGGCTGGAGAGCCCCAGGGAGGGCAGCGGCCCGCTTCCCAGCAAGCTCATGCCACCGGCACTGCCGTATGGCGTCAGGCTGGGTGTGGTGCCGCTGCCGCCGGTGCCCTTGGGGCAGTGCCCCTTCTGCTGCACGTGCAGCAGGTGCACTCGGTCCTCGGGGCTCTTCAGCAGCAGCTGCGGGGAGGGTGGGGGCGAGGGCAGGGAGCGGCGGCTGGCTCAGCAGATGGTTGGGTGCAATGAATGCCAACCCCCAAGCAACTGCATGTGCCACAGCGCAGTGCAGTGCAGTGCAGCGCAGTGCACAACTCCCCGTGTTATACCAGCGCTCCGCAGGCAGCAGCTTCCATGGACCGAGCCAGCTGTCAATACTCTTGCCTTGGCTGCATAGCGCACCACCCGCGCCGCCGAGGTATCATGGGTGACGGCCAGGCAGATTCGGCGGCCTCGAGGCAGTTCGATGCGGGTTGGGTGGGTGGGCGCCCGCGCCGTGGGGCTCGCTGCAGCAGCAAGTGGAGTTGGGGGGAGGCTGTTAGGAAGATGTGGCGCTCCGCGACATCAGATTGTTGCAGTGCAACCTGAGTTTCTGCCCGCAACTGCACCTGGCTCGGGCGGCAGCGGCCGGTGCGCAGAGTGCTCCACTTGATAGGGATCCAGGCCGGCTCCCTGGCCTGCAGGCTGCCCTGCAGCTGGCCTGCGACACAGCAGCGGCGGCAGGCGGCGGGCAGCGGCAGATCTGGTGGGGCCTATGTGGGTGAGCAGGCCTGGCTGTGCATCGAAGCTTGCAGTCTGGGCAACGAGGAGGCACTGCGACAAGGTAGCAAAGAGGGGTACGGTGAGCTCGCCTCTCGCCAGCTGCGGCCTGGCCTTGGCTGCCCTCCATCCTGTGCTTGTAGTTGCGTGGGTGATTCCAAGGCCAGCAGTGAGGCTGCTGCCTGCACAGAAGCACTTGAGGGACCCATCATCCCTCATGCAGGCTCTCTCGAGCATTCAGCTCAGCCTGGCTTGCCTTGCTACCTGCCACCCCTACCAGCACTTGCTTAGCAGCTAGCCAGAGGCGTCCCTCCTGCCCATTGCAGCTCCTGCCCCCTGCTCGCCACCCTCCCCCGGCCTGCTCCCGCCATGGAGCTGCATGACGACTGGGCGCTGGTCGATGGTGAGCCTTGCAGCGCCCTCCGAGACGGCCCGACTCGGAGCCAGCGCTGCTCAACCCTAGCCGCTCTGATCACTGCCCCTATTGCACTCTCAAACCTCCCTGCAGGCGACGGCAGCCCCAGGGCGCTGCCTGAGAGCGAGAGCCCGCCCTCCTCGCCCGACCGCCTGCCGCACCAGCTGATGGCCGCCGCCGAGCCCCGCCGCACCCGGCTGTTCATGCCAGCGGCAGCGCCCAAACCACCGGGCTACCTTCAGGCAGGCGCTCGGGCGGCAGAGCAGCAGGCCAGTGCAGCAGGCATGGCCAGCCCGGCCTGGCCTTTCGAGTTCCCCAGCCACGTTTTGGAAGCTGTAGACCTACGCGGCAGCGACTCTGATGAAGATGATGCAGGGCCGCCGCCGCTGAGCAGCCGGGCCAGCAGTGATATCCTGTCCAGCGACGGCTCAGATGCAGAGGCGGTTGAGGATGCTGTGCCCCCCGCTGCTGTTCCCCCAGCTGCTGTGCGCCCAGCTGCAGCTGATGCCGGCATGGCCGCGGCGGCGGAGCTGGCGGCAGAGGCGGCAGCGCTGCTGGCGCCCGCCGGGGAGGATGAAGCTGCACCCCCGGCAGGAGAGGCAGGAGAGGAGGAAGTGGAGGGGGCACGCCCGCTGCCTCCTGGCGAACCACCCGTCTGTGCTCTCCTGACCCAGCTGGCCGGCCCTGACGCCCCGCCCTCGTCTCCCAGCACCTGCAGCACATCCAGCCCGCCCGGCCTGTCCCGCGCCAGCAGCTGCGCCTCCACAAACAGCCCGCCCAGCGCTGTGCCCGCTGCGGCCGCCGTGCAGCAAGCGCCCTCCTCCGCCCCCAGCAGCCTGGGCACCTGGCCCGGCCTGGATGCCAGCAGCAGTGCTGGGGAGGATGCCGCCTCCTGCGCCAACCTGGTCAGCAGCACCACACGCAGCAGCAGCAGCAGCCCGGGTGGCAGCAGCAGCAGCAGCAGCACCAGCGGGGGCAGCCGCTCAGCCGAAGCCTTTGCAGCGGCAGGTGCCGCCACGCCTGCCGGCAGGTGGCGGGCCCACAGCAGCAGCCCAGCAGCCGGCCGGCAGCGTGGCAGCCCGGATTCCCATCCTCCCAGCCCCCAGCGCTCCCACAGCAGGCGCTGGCTGGGCAGGACCGCCAGCCTGGTGGCTGTGCTGTTTGCCACAGCAGTGGTGCTGAGGCTTGGCATGACTGCCACAGAGCTAGCTAGGGAGCTGTCGGCTGCCCGCGCTGAGCTGGCCGCCGCTGACCGCCACACTGCCGACCTCGAGGCTGTGGCAGGCGATGGCGCTAGCAAACTGATGGCGGCGGCAGACAGGGCAGGCTTGGAGCTGGACAGGAGGGCGGCGGCCGTGCTGCAGCAGGTGCAGCAGGCCAGGCAGGCGCTGGCGGCTGACATGGCAGGCCTGGCGCACATGCAAGACGAGGCGGCAGCAAAGCTGGATGCTGCTGGGGAGGCCGCTGCGGCCAAGGTGGCTGCCGCTGCTGAGGTGGCCATGCGTGCACAGGCTGCTGCTGCTGAGAGCAGCACAGCAGGGCAGGTGGCGGTGGCAGAGCGGGCGGTGGCCGCGATTGCTGCGGCACAGGAGAACGGCCTGGCATGTGTGCAGGCAGCTCAGCAGGTGGCAGTAGATGCGGTCACAGCCCGTGGCGAGCACGCTGTGGTCGCGGTGGCAGAGCAGGGCGCCACAGCAGCGGCGGCCCTGCAGGCCAAGCTGGCGGCTGCCCAGGAGGCTTTGCACGTGGCTGCTGAGGAAGCAACAGAGACTGGGGAGGACGAGGGGGAGGGGGCAGAGGGGGCAGAGAGCAGCGCCTTGGCTGAGCTGGAAGGCAGGCTGGATGGCCTGGGCTCCCGGCTGGATGCGCTGCAGGCAAGCCGGCCTCATGCGGGTTCCACTTGAGTCTGCTACCTGCCCAGTGCTGCTGTGGCATTCGAACTGCTTCCCAACCCCAGCAACGCACACAAAGCTTCCACCTGCCTTGTTAGCAGCAGCAATATCCTGGTCCCCTGCTGCCCACCCCCCTCCCACGCAGGGCCTGCTGGAAGGCGCGGCCGCCGCCCTGGCCCACCTGGCTGGTGAGGTGGAGGAGGGCATTGCTGGGCTGGAGCTGGGGCTCACGGCTGCGGAGCAGCGCATCAAGGGTAGGCTGGCTGGGACGCTGCAATCCGCAATCCGCTCTGAGATCTGAGATGGCAAGGGAACAGGGCTGTGTTGCACGCAGCAGCAGACCGCCTGGAAGAAGGCAGGTGTGCATGATGTGCGACGGAGGGCCGGCGCGCAGTTAGCGTGCACCATGGCGTGTGCTCATTCTGCTCCCTGCCCCCAACCGCAGGGCTGGAGGCGCGAGTTGAAGACGAGGGCTGGAGTGTGTGCAGCATCTGAGCAGCCAGCCGAGTTGCACAGTAACAGCAGATGTCTGCGGGCAGCCATGGTACACATGGCAGTGTATAGCGAAGCCGGACCAGCCAAGCATACCCAGCAGTTGCATGGCCAATGGTCCCTGACAAATGGCAGCTCGTTTGAAGGAACTTGCATTTTGATTGCCTGTTTCGATAGTTTTGCACAGCCGGAGCTTATCAAGTGCAAGTTTGATTGTTTGCAAAGGCCGCCGCATTTGAGGACAAGGGCTTCCAGCTAGCTGAACTTTACAAAATGGGCAGGCATAAGGCCAGCAACAACACACTTCGGCACGCTGCTGCTCCAGTGATGCATTGGTGCAACGCGGTTCCACGCTGGCGACGCTGCCCCGCCGCAGCAGGCTGTCGGCACTCACAAGCCGCCAGCACACATCCGGGCTTGCGATGTGCGTCTGAGCTGGCAGTGGGCGTCTGAGCCTAAGCGCCCAGGCCGGTGGTGCGGTTGCGGCGGGCCAGGCCCGAGTTGAACTCCCGCTCCAGCTCGCTGAGCACACGCTGCTGGCCCTCGCCTGCAGGGCAGAAGAAAGCCAACAAATCAAGACATGTGGGTGGACAACAGCCAATGTGAGCAGCAGCACGCGGAATGTGAGCAGCAACACGCACTGCTGGCCCTTATCTGCAGGGTGAGGGCACACGAGAAAGGGGCAGGCAAGCGTGGGAATGCAGGGGAGGATGCAAACCTGCAGCTGATGAAGGTGTCTAACCTCAACCGCTCGCCCCCAGTAACAGACTGGCTGCGGCATCCCTGCCAAGGGAGCCCTCACGTTTCATGATGTTGGCAGGCCCTGCGGTCGCCGCTCCCTCCAGCGCCGGCCCTGCCACTGGCGGCGGCCCTGCGGCCGCCAGCCCCGCTGCCTGCCCCTCCACCTCCATTTCTGCATAGCCTGCCTCCGCCTCAACCCCTTCAGAAGCTGCTGCCGCCTGCTGCTGGCTGGCCTGCTGCTGCTGCTGCTGCTGCTCCAGCTCCCAAGGCGCTGCTGGGCCAAACACAGGCTCAAACGGCTCCTCTGGCTCGGGTGGCGGCAGCGAGCCGCCCGCCTGCTGCAGCGTCTCGGCCGCCGTGCGGCCGCCCTGCAGTGGTGGTGGGCAGCAAAGGGGCGGTAGGGTAAAGGATGGGAAGGACGCATGCACAGGAGGCAGGCGGTGGCGACACAGCTGGGAAAGCACAGAGAAGTGCAGGGCTTGGAAAACTTAAGCGCAACACAGCAGTGCACTTGTGCGAGTGCCAACTGCTTCACCCAGGTCCAGCCCCGCACTCACCATGAGCTTGAGGAACTTGAGCTTGTCGCTCTGGCTTGCCAGCTCAGCCTGGTCCTGCAAACGAGCGAGCATGGGACAAGTTGAGTTTGATCAGCAGCAGGTGCACAGAACCCACGGCCTGCTGTGCACAGCACCACGCGCAGCAGCACGGACGCTGCACCTCCATGCTGCTGCCAACCGCTCACCCAGCGGTTGTGGCCAAACACCGCAGCGGGGGCGCCCTCTGTGGTCTCCTTCTTCTTGCCGCCCCTGCAGGTTGCTTGAGCCAAAGAGAGTTCATTGAGGAGCAGTGCAGCAGAGCAGCATAGGCATGCGGGTCACATGACTGACAGTCCCTGAGCATGGCATGTTGTCCCAAGCAAGCACGGCAAGCAAACAACGCCAGCAAGCCAGGCCAGCTCACCACAGCAGCTTCTTCTTTTGCTCCAGGGACAGGCCGCTGCCAGCTGGAGCTGGTGCGGCGGCTGGTGCTGCAGCAGGCTTGGGACCGCCCATCATTCGCTTGACTGCACAACAGGCAAAGACAAATTGCCTGCTTGTGAGACAACAGGGGGGTGAGGACAGTAGGCTGCAGCCCGGCTGCGGAGGGAGGGTGGTGGGTGAGTCGCCACAGGTAGCTGAGCACACAAGGAAGAGCAAGGAGTGGAGCTGGAAAGTCACCATTGTTGTCCTTCGCGCCGTTCCTCAGCCCATCGCCTGCCGCTGTAGGGCG
>VFQO010004782.1_pt1 | contig 56258 bp, 107 predicted proteins | sample 3512331 | NCBI WGS metagenome assembly VFQO01 (sample SAMN10412371, study PRJNA504923) | tailings metagenome | isolation source: Replicate 3 from Balatoc abandoned mine | place: Philippines: Itogon, Benguet | collected 2017-08-28 | reverse complement strand
GGGGGGAGGATGACTGGGAGGTCGAGGGGGCCCGCGGGCCCTCTCGCGGTGGCAAGCGGCAGCGCTGAACCTGCGCGTGCCACTGATCAGGGCTGCATTGAATAACATGGCGGCAGTCTGCTGTTTGGTCATACACAATTCGCTTTCATGTGGTGAGCAGCATTTGTTGAACAACGCGTAATGCAACGTCAATGGCAGGGGCGGCACTTGGCCCATCGCGCAAGCTGCATGTGCCATCAGAATGCCTCGACAGCTATGAAATGATGCCAATGGCACTGAGCAGCAATGCACCGAGGTGACCGCGCCGCAGCAGGAGTGCAGGACTGAGCACAGGGCACATGCATTCGACTTGCAGCAGGCACGGCGGGCAGCGGCCTGGGGCTCGAACGCAGGCATGTGCGCATATCGCTATTCTATTGCGCTGCAGTGCTCTTCTGACCATTAACGTGGCACCAGACGCTGCTTTCAGTGGACCCAGGAGCCGCGAGCCGCCCGGCCACGCTCTGCGCCGCACGGCAGGCGGCCTCCACCCGCTTGATCGCAAAGGCAGAGGGCGCTTGAGTCCTGCACGCCAGCCATTGGTCGGCGCGCCCACCACCGGTGGTGATGGCGGTCGCTGCCGCCGCCACGGCAAGCAAACCGCTAGCGACGTGGCTACAGCAGCAGCAGCAGCCGTAGCGATGGAGGCGCACCTGCACAAGGCCACAGTCCACGTGGATCTGGACAGCTTCTATGCGGCCGTGGAGCAGCAGCGCAACCCGGCGCTGCGCGGCAAGCCGGTCGGCGTGGTGCAGTACAAGTGCGTGCGGCGCTGCTCTTTTCCAGCTGGTTTGAGTGGGCGTGCAGAGGGTCCACAGCTGCAGCTGCCAATAAGTGGCATCTGGAACCATTTCGTTTCTCTTGCAGCCCCTATGGCTCCCTGGAGACACGGGGCCCTGATGAGGACCGGCTCATGAACGACAGCAACGGCTCGCTGATTGCCGTCAGGTGCGAGCCAACCAATATTCATTCAGGGTTGAGGCAGGTTACTTTCAGTTGCACGAGGGATCTCAAAGCAGGGAATCTCAAAGCTCACCTGAATGGCGCTCCCTCTGAGTGCAGCTACGAGGCGCGCGCGCATGGTGTGAAGCGCAACATGCGAGGGGACGACGCTCGCAAGGCCTGCCCCGACATCCAGCTGGTGCAGGCAAGCGGGTGCACATGGTCTGTGGCATGCATTAGGCACTGTCTGCCCTGCCTTGCTGGTAGTGGCATCTGATTCTTGGTTGTCAGCAGATTGCCTGTGCTCGTTCTCACCCTTGCCACGCCATGCAGGTGCCCACCGCGCACGGCAAGGCGGATCTGACGCTGTACCGCAGCGAGGGCAAGAAGGTGCTGCAGATCCTGGCCCGGCTCGGCGTCACAGAGCGGGCATCCATTGAGTGAGTGTGGGGTGTGGCACACAGCAAGTGAGCACACGTCCCCTGGCTCGGCTCACAATGCTGCCTTGCAAAAAGGTTGGCCTCTAGGCATGCCCTTTGAGTTACACCCCCCTTGAGTCACTGCACACCCCTTGAGCTACACGTCCTGTTCCACCCTCATTCAGCGAGTGCTACTTGGACCTGACTGCCGAGGCGCAGCGGCGGCTGGCGGCCTGCGGCGGCGAGCCACGTCTGCCAGTCAACCCAGGTGCGCATTTTTGCCATGGGCTTGTGTCGCAAGGATAGCCTTGTCTGCTTCCCACGCCCTGCACACTTCATCTTGCGCTGATGCCAGAATGCCACTGTCTTGTCCCCCACCTGCTAGCAGACCAGGTGCACGTGAGCGGCGCAGCTGATGCCGCCTCCTGGTGGCAGCGCCCGGCTCAGGAGTGGCAGCCCGGCGAGCGACTGCTGGCCTGTGCGGCGGCCGCAGCGGCGGAGCTGCGGCAGGCGGTGAGGGAGGAGCTTGGGTACACGTGCAGTGCGGGGGTGGCGCACACCAAGCTGATGGCCAAGCTGTGCAGCGGGTGCGTGGGCGGGACGTGAAGAGCAAGAGCGGCCGCTTTGGGTGATTGGCGCCTGTGCGTTGCATGCATTCTGGGTGACGCGTGCATGAGGCTAAGCGGGAACACGTGAGCCTGCTTGCGAATGTCAGCAAGCAGCGCCGCCCCTCCCTGCTTTGCCCTACCGTGCAGGCTGCACAAGCCGGCGCAGCAGACGGTGCTGCCGGCCTCGGCAGTCCCCGATCTGTTGGCTCCCCTGCCGGTGTCTAAGCTGCGCGGGCTGGGCGGCAAGTTTGGAGAGCAGGTGCGCACTGTACGCTAAGGAGGAAACTAGGCCGTAACAGATGGTTATAGGGTAGCTGGTTGATGCAGGGCCATGATGCGTGCTGCATCAGTGGCGTTGCCTGGCTTCAAGTCGAGCAGAGCAGATGCCACCTTCCGGCTCCACCTGCTGTCCTACCTGTCTGCTGCTACAGGTTTGCAGCGAGCTCGGCATCAGCACGGTCGGCGAGCTGGCAGCAGTGCCGCTGCCCCGCCTGGAGAGCGCCTTTGGCAAGAAGGACGCACAGTGGCTGTTTGCGGTTGCACGCGGGGTGACAGGTGGGTGGGTTAGCAGCCTGGTGAGCGGATGAAGAGGCGTGCCGTGCAACAGCGTTGTGTTGTCATGCAATGGACCTCCTCTTGCGAGGCTCAGGCTGGCTCCCTGGCTCCCCCCGCATTGCTGCAGACGATGCTGTCCAGGAGCGGACGCTGCCCAAGAGCCTGAATTGCGGAAAGGTGAGGCGGCATAGTGCAAACGCATATGCAGATGCCTCGACCTCTCATGCTGCAATAATGGCTGCCGCTAGCTAACAGTGCTTTGCTCGCAACTCGGCACTCGCACACTTGCCCCGAAAGTGGCATACAACTTGCCAGTTGAGGATGCCAGCGCCGCGTGCCCAGCTGAGACCGCGCAGCTCTTCAATCAACGCCCAACAGACGCACTGCTTCCTCTCGTTCTGTGCCCTGCAGACGTTCCGTGGCCGCACCAGCCTGCGGTCGATGGAAGCGGTGCACAAGTGGCTGCTGGAGCTAGGTAAGTGTCTTTGTATCAGGTTTGATTGGGGTTCTAGTTGATTGCAGGCCGCAGGGATGGTTTGGAACGACTGTAACTCAGTGCATAAGTGGCTGCTGGAGCTAGGCAAGTTGGTTGCAAGTTGGTGGTGTGGTTTCCGGAGTTAGTCGAACATGGCACTTGGTGAAAGTAGCAGTGTAACGACCCGCGCTGTGCACATCGACACGTTGTTTCTCTCCATGCACAGCCGGCGAGCTGAGCGAGTCGCTGGAGCAGGAGCGGGAGGACAACAGCTGCTGCCAGTGCCCAACCAATAGTTCCTGTACTGACGCCGTGATTTCCTTGCTTTTCCTGCGCAGCCGGCGAGCTGAGCGAGCGGCTGGAGCAGGAGCGGGAGGACAACAGCCGAGTGCCGCAGCTGCTCACCGTCAACCTCGCCTCCTCGCTGCCCTGGGTGGCCTCCAAGAACGGCGGCTTCCAGGCGGCTCCGGGTGAGGCCTGTTGAGGATTTCGCTGCTGGACATTTACATGGCCTTCACTGCGCCGCTTTGTGCGGCCTCCCGCGATCACACGTTTCATTTTGGCAACTCAATGCAGGGTAGCACAGCGCGTCCCGCTCCTGCCAGCTTGCCCCTCACTTTCGTGCTGACCTGTTCCTCGTCCCCTCATGTGTCGCTTTGCGCAGGCTACCACAGCGCGCCCCGCTCATGCCCGCCGCATCTGCCTTCCTGCTGCGCTCCATGGCGTTCCATATGTGTCAACTTGACCCATTTACTTGCAGGCTACCACAGCGTGTCCCGCTCCTGCCCGCTGCGCAAGTACAACGAGCCGGCGGCCATGGCCGACGATGCAGCGGCGCTGGTGCGGCGCTGGGCCGCGGAGCATGGCTCCGGCTGGAGCATCAGCAGCCTGTTCATTACCGCAGGTGCTTGCTGGGGTGTTACCTTAGGGCTGTGTGCATGGAAGCAGCAGCAGCTTGTTCATCAGAGCAGGTTCTGAGCGGGGTGGCAACTGGAGGGGAGTTTCAGGACGGGCTGGCCTGCTGCTCGACTGCAGGTTGCCCTGAATGTGGCTGGCGCACGCTGGCCCTTCGCCCAACCTACCACCTCTGTTCGTGCCTCTGCAGGCAACTTTGTGCCGGTTCAGAGCCCCGCTTCGGCCATCACGCGCTGGTTCAAACCTGCGGGGGCGGCGGCAGCAGCGGCGGCGGAAGGCGGGGAGGCTGGGGAGGCCGGGGAGCAGCAGCAGCGGGAGCAGCAGGAACAGCAGCAGCAGCAGGCTGAGCTGGAAGAACAGTCAGGCGAGGAGCAGCTGCAATCAGCGGCTGGACCCGGTGACCCACAGCAGCAGCAGCAGCAGCAGCAGCAGCAGCAGCAGCAGCAAGAACAACAGCATGCAGCTGACACGGCAGCGCCCAGCGGCACCCGGCCAGCTGCACCTGGCGGCAGCGGCACTGGCGCTGCTCAGCAGCAGCAGCAGCAGATGTATGGGCAGCAGCCAGTGGATGAGTCAGTGCTTGCTGAGCTGCCTCCTGAGCTGCAGAGGGAAATCCGGGCACAGATGCAGGCAGAGCAGATGGCCGCTCGGTTCAGCCGGCCCAAGCCAGCTGGCGGCGGCGGCAGTGCAGCATGCGGGGCGGGGACCAAGCGGCCTGCTAGCAGGGGCGGCAGCAAGGCAGAGGGAGGTGCACTGGCAGGCACGCAGCGCATTGATGCTTTCCTGAAGGGCAAGCGGCCCAAAAAGTGAGCGCTGCATTGGACTCCTTGGTCCCCCTGGGAGCCCAGGCTTGCCCCCGTCAAACTCAAACGTATGATCAGCAGCCAAAACGTGTTACACATGCAACAAGCAGCTGGCTGTGTCACTACAAGCAAGCATGCCCTCCTAAATTTAAGGGCCGGCATCCGAATGAATAAAGGATAACTGTACATTGCGGTCACAAGCAACACGAGACACCAAACGCGTCTGAAAGCAGCACTGGCGCCTGATCACGCCGCTGCCAGTCACAGCAGGCTACGCGCTGCAGGGCCGCCCGTCTCAGCAGGCTCAGCGCCAGGTCTCAGCAGGCCCAGCGCCGGGTCGCAGCATGCTCAGCGCTGGGTCACAGCAGACTCAGCGCTGCCGTAATGCCTTGATCTGCTGCGCTCCAGCGCCGATGCGGCTGCCGCTGCGCTGGCCGCCGGCTGCCTGCTTCTTGCCACTGCCTCCCCCAAGGCGGGGCGAAGGCGGGCCCGACTTGCCGCCGACATTGCCTGCTGCAGTTGACACGGTAGGGCTGGGCTTCGGCACACGGCTGGGGCTCCCCTTAGCTGCCGCCGCCACAGCCGTCAGCGACACCGCTGCATTGGCGGTGGCTGGCCGGTCCTCAGTGCCGCCGCCTGCTTTGCGCGCCGACAGCGCGCGAGCAGCAGAGGCAGCCGCCAATGCCTGCAGGCGCGAGGGGCTCCTGCCAAGCTCGATGCGGCCAGTGCCGGCGGTGCGGCCGCGGCGGAACACAGCTTCCGAAGCGTCCGCCCACTGCTTCAGCAGCACGCGCCTGCAGGGCAGCAAAAAGAGGCAGCGCGGGCTCAGACTGCAGCGGTGCAGGACAGCTCAGGACACTGGCCACCTGCAACCCCCGCCAACCGTGCCTGCACTGCGCTGCTCAGCACAGGCAGTCTCCAGCACAGCTGTTCGTTGCTCAGGGTGCATCCATCCCATCCAGGTGCAACACGAGGCAACATAAAAGCAGGACATCTCCCCCACCTGTGGGCCTTGTGGAAGTCCACCAGCATGCGCACTTGGTCCCACCGCCGCCGCGCCAGCCGTGTCACATAGTCACTGCCGCCTGGAGCGGCCGCCACTGCTGCTGCTGCTGCTGCTGCACCGCCCGCCTGGCCCTGCTTCTGCTTGGCAGCGGCTGCAGCAGCGGCAGCGGCAGCAGCTGTCTCTGCCCGGGCTCGAGCTGCCAGCATGAACTGCCCCATGCCGCCGTCGGCGCTGCAATGTTGCAGAGCAGTAGAGTGCTTGTCACCAGACAGTATGAAATGGTAGCATGCCGCAGATCTCATGCATGGGTCCCAGCAGCAGGGGCATAGCAAGCGTGCCACAGCAACATGCGTTTGTGCAACTCACACAACCATTGTGCCTCCCTCAAGGGGCAGCCCTGCGCAGCAACTGTAGCAGCACCAGGTATGCAATCCATCCTGCCAACCAACCCCACCCACCTCTGCGTCTGCCGCAGCGTGATGACCACCACCCCCAGGTCTCCTGCCAGCACATCACCGCGAATCAGCTGCTGAGCCTGCTGCTGCCGCGCCGGGCTGCCCCGCACAGGGCTGCTATCCGCAGCCTCACCGGCCTCCGCAGCAGGCAGCGGGCGTGCCAGCGGTAGCGCCAGCAGGTCTGCTGCTGTGGGCGGCAGCTTGCCGCGGCGGCCCTGTGCTGCCCGGCCGCCCTGCAGGCGCGCCATGCGGCGGCTGGCCTTCTCCAGGGCCCACCACACCAGGTGGTCAGCTGTGTTGGCTGCCTGCAGCAGCGTTGGGCTGGGCGCCTCCTGCACGCCGGCAGTGGCTGCCAGCGCAGCTGCCTCCGCGGCCGCACGGTCCATCTCACACCTGGCAAACTGCAGGCAGGAATTGCGAAGTAAGAAAAGCAGTCAGCTTGGCAGCACCTGCAGCTCACCTGCACAGCCGCTGCGCAGCAGCAACAGAGCCGCAGGGCCAGAATGCAACACATCAGATCTGCGGCACCTGCATTGCAACTCCCACCCCTTGCACCCCGCGCACCTTTTCATGGAAGTGCGCCCGCAGCGCCGCATCAGCGGGCCCCACCAGCTGCCAGAAGGCGGCGGTGCCGAGCACCAAGTGCTGGTCTGTGGGCGATAGTGTGTGGTCGGTGGCAGTGGCCTCGCACACCAGCGTGCCGCTGCCGCCTGCAGACATGAGATGGCAGGCGAGGGGAGCTGGGCGTCGACGGGGCTGTCGCAGGCACTGGAAGAGATTATCCTCAGGCCAACGCAGCCGCCCCGCCATGGCATGGCATACAGTGCGCCACCCGGCATGAAAAGCCAGCAGCGGGATGCGCAATAAATGCATCCACGGCCCTGCAGCGCCACCCACCTGCCGCCCGCTTGGCCTCGGCAAAGCCCAGCGCGCGTGTCGCCTCTGCTGCCTCCCCCGCCTGGGCGCTCAGGGAGCGAGCCGAGGGTGGGGGTGTGGCCTCTCCGGGGGCCCGCTTCTGCAGGCGCACCACCTCCTCACGGTTGCTGCAAAGTGAATAAGAGCAAGGAACACCAGGAGTGGGATGGAATGAAAGGGAACGGATCAGCAGGGCGAATGGTCTGGAAGGAAGGCGCCCCTGAGGACGGGAGATGAGCAGGCAGCACTATTGCTTACTCCCCACCCTCTTTTGCACAGCCTGCCCACTTGATCCTTTAATGCCTTTTCGGCCTACCGCACTGCAGATCGGCTCTCACCGCGTGGTGTGCTCGCGGGTGAGGAAGAAGCCCTCTGGTGCCTTGGCCTGGAAGGAGCCGGAGATGCGGCTGAGCAGGCAAGCTGCAGCACCCACGTTGGCGCAGTAGCAGCGCCCGCTGCCCAGGTCCAGCAGCAGCAGCACAGCGGAGGCGCCGCTGCGCGCCTTGGCCTGCAGGCACAGGGCGTGTGCATTAGATGGTGTGCAAATGTGTGAGGCCAGAGGTGCAACTGGGGTGGGTGGGCATGGATGTGGCGGTTGGGGTGCCGACCGCTGCCCAAACAGCTCCCCCTGCTGGTGCGGCAATCAGCCCACAATAGCAGCGCAGCTCTATCCCAGCTACGTCACCCAGCCACCCACCGCAGGCTTCAAGCGGTCAGAGGCCAGCACCGCCGTATCCAGGCGAGCCAGAGTGTCCTTCAAAGCTTCCAGCGGGCTGTCCGGGTGCGCTGCCGCCGCCGCCTGCCATGTGTCCCACGCCCGTGCGCGGCAGAAGGCCGCCACCGACTGCCGGTCCTCTCCCAGACCCTCAAACAGCGCCACAAAGACGTGGTGGGGCGTGGCGCGTACCAGCAGCGGCACGGCGGGGCTGCCGTCTGCCGACACCTTGGCTTGGCTGACAACCGCTTGGCTGCCGTGCGCTGCCGGGACAGGTGGGTGGATCAGCCGGTCATACACGGCCGCCTGCACTGCCGGCTCGGCACTGGCGGCGCGCCCTGGGTGCGAAGAGGACAGGCACTGGCCCATGGCGCCTGCCGGGTGGCCTGTGGGCAGGGGCAGGAGAAGGTTGGCCGCTGTCGGGGGCAGCGCCGGCGGGCTGGCTGACTGGTAGTGAGCGGGCCTGATCGCCCGGGCGCTACTGCTCGCAGGACGCACTGCGCTCTCGGCGGGGCTGGGCGTAGCAATGGCTGTCTCCCGCTGCTGGAGCTGTTTGGTCTGTTGGCAGCCGCGGCTGGCTCACCTGCTGGTGCGGAGGCCAACCCAGTTGACAGTAGGCTGCAGTGGGCAGGCTGGGAGGGCCTCTTGCTTCACTCTTGATTCACGGTCATCTGCAAGAAGACAGCTGGAGCCCCATGCAGCCCGCGGCTCCCAAAACGGCCTGCCCGCTGCTCAGGCCCCCATGAGAACACTGCTAGACCTCCGCGAGCCCTTCTGGCGGTGACGAGCGAGAAAGCCTTGCGCTGGCGCTGCAGCGCGCTGCCGGCAGCCATGCCGGCCCTCGCACAGCACATGGAGCAGCGAGCAGCGTGCCGGCTGGCCAGTCCGCGCAGCCTGCAGCCCCTGGCGGCCGCCGCCGTCCAGCGGGCCGGCGGCCCCGCAGCTGCCCTTGGTCCAAGAAGCGCAGCTGCCCGGCGTACTGCGCTGGTGCCGCTCGCTGGACGCTACACGGGCCGCTCCACCGACCAGCGGCAGCCGCCCCCAGACCCAAACCGACGCCTGCGCACCCGCCGGCAGCCGGGAGACCGGCGCTCGGCGGCTGGCCCCGAGTCCGCTTCCGAGTTTAGCGCAGAGGTGCGTGCGCTGCATGTTTTTTACCTGCAGTTTGGCAGACTGCAGGGATTCAAATGTGGGTTGCTGCCGATCGACGCCTGTCAGGCTGCACGTGCTTGCACGAAGCTGCTGGCCAACACTTCACCTCCTGCTCATGTTGTGCTCATCCATCTCTTTCCCCCTCGCACCTACCCGTGCAGCTGTTTGTCCTGTTCGGCCTGCCGGCCCTCGTGCTCATCCTCAGCTATGCCTTCAACGACCCCAAGGCCCTGATGATCTCCCTGCCGCTCTTGATGCTGATCCCTGGCATTCGGTGAGCACGCTTAAACATTGTACATGTGTATGGCAGCTGGCAGGGCGCACCTGCGAGCTGCAAGGTGGCTGCACACAGGTCCTGGCTTTGCTCGGCTGGCAGCTGATGCAGCGGCCTTCCCCCTCACTCCCATTTAATCGCTCCGCAGGGACGTGCTGCTCTCTCTGTGCACCGACGGCATTCGTGCGGCACGCAATGGCTGGCGCTTTGTATCGCTTGACTCTCAAGACCTCAGCGATGCAGACTATGACCGGCTGCCGCCAGCGCAGCAGCGAGCAGAGTGGCGAGAAGCGCAGGCGCAGCGCGCAGCGCAGGCGTGGTGGCAGGCACAGGAGCAGCGGCCCCCTTCGCCGCCACCGCAGCCGCAGCAGCGGGTCTGGCAGGCGGCGCGGCAGCCAGAGTATAGCCGGCGCGTGCGGCCGCCGCCACCACCACCCCCGCCGGTAAGGGCACCTGGCTGATGTTGGGTGCCAGAGCTGCTGGCTGTCTGCATGCAAGTGTTGGCGGTATGTTCTGTGGCCGCCACTTCTGCGCCGCCCATGTTTTGCAACCGCTGCCAGCCCTGCCCTCCTGCGGAACATGCCTTGACACTTGTTTCTCCCGCTGATTGTAACCGTCCTGCAGGAGTATGAGCTGCGGCCAGGCGAGTACCAAGTGGTGTCAGGCAGCGCCCCTGCGGCTCCGCGCTCCCCCTTTGCCGACGGCTGGCCCCAGGACGGCTCGTTCTGCGACCTGCCGCACTCGCCATTCGCGCCCGACTGGCAGGCGCACCTGGGCCAGCGGCAGCAGCCGCAGCCGCAGCCGTTTGCGCAGCAGGCGCCGCTGCAGCAGCAGGCGCCGTTTGCACAGCAGCAGCTGTTTGCACAGCAGCAGGCGGCGTACCAGCAGCAGCAGGCCGCCTGGCCACCCGCAGACCCCCTCGCCGGGGCAGGCGCTTGGCAGGGCGATGCGCCAGCTGCAGCGGCAGAGCGTGTGCCTGCCCCCCGGCGGCGGCGGCCCATCCGCAGAGGAGGCGCACGCTCGGCACCGGCAGCACCAGCTGCAGAAGCTGGCAGTGCAGAGGGCCAGCGTGCAGTCGCCGCCTGGCCCGCCCGTCCGCAGCAGGCTGGGCGGCTGGTGCGCCCGGCCAGCAAGGGGCGGGTGGGTGTTGATATCGGGCGGGAGCGGGATACCACGCCGCTGCTGCTGCGCCCCATTTTCGCGCTGATTCCCTTCCTCCGCTACTGGGGCGGGTTCCTGTGACGTCTGTTTACAGCAGCACCGCGCTGTGCCAACCCCAGTTGTGATTCTCTCCGCTGCTGTGCGATGCACTCCACCCCACCTTGTTTCTCTGCCGCCCGCCTCCCTGTGCCTCCCCCTGTACCTTGCCGCATCCCTGGCTGTGCTTCTCCTCCAGACCCCTTGCAACGTTCTCCAGTCCCCTTGCAACGAATGGCACTGTTTTTGAGCGTCCGCTGTGCCCTGATTGATTGTTCCCCTCGGCCTGCCCCACGTGTTGATAGGCGGCCACTGATCGTCCCATCCTTCTGTACCATATCAGCCCCTGTGTTCTGTCCATTCATCCATTTCCGCCCTCTGGCAGCGTGCAGCTTGCTGCCCCATTGCTTTGCCCAGCCCTGACTGAGCAATACCAGTGTCTACAGTGCAAAATCTGGCACAACAGGCAAGGCATTGAAGCGAGCTGCCTGCGCCAAAACGCGATGGATCGTTGCTTATTTGACAAGAGAGTGCGGCCGAATGATTGGAAAGGGGGGGTGTACCTAGGGATGCTGGAGAGGGGGTGGGTGCATTAAAAAGTACAGGCGAGGGGGAAGGGTGGCAGCTAGAGCTGTGTGGGTGGTCTTGTTACCCATGGTCAGTTCGAGTGAGTGCGTGAAAGAGTGAAGGGAGGTGTGATGAGCGATAGAAAAAGAGGCACGCAGTATTAAGATGAGGGATGGGTACCATGCATTGTATAGTGGGGGGCGCTGTGCGCTCGGCTGCGGCGTCCCGCTTAAGGCATGAGAGCGGAAGGGCCGGCATTGAAAACAACGAAAGGCAGAAAGGTGCGCTGCGCTGTGCCGCGCTATGCCATGGTGTGCTGTTAAGCGCTGCGCTGTGCTGCGTGCATTATTGATGCGAAATTCTTCAAAAGAGGCCCGCCCGCCGCAGCCGTTGGCGCCGGCAGCTGCGGCGAGCACATGCAACGTGCGCCGTTGTCCTCAGAGCGTGCCCGCTTTCGTCACCAGCTGGGGCCACTCCGACTGCTCCACCGTTAAAACCACCTTGGCCCAGTCAGCCGCCTTCCAGTTGATGCCGGTGTCCAGGCTGGCGAGTGTAGAATATTTGGGGTCGGCGGACCGCTTGCCAAACACAGTGACCTGCGAATTGGGCGGGGCGGGGCGGGGCGCTGTGAGTCCAGCGCTGGGTCACACGGCAAGCAAATGCGAGCTGGTAGGCGCAGGAAGGCGAGCCAGTTCTGAGTGTTGCACACGGGTGCAGGGCTGAGGGGCTGCGGCATCCCGCAGGCACCAGCAGCTGTGCGGGCAGCCCACCGCACAACGTGGCCCTGCTGCACGCCCGCCGGCTACAGGAGCGGCTTCACGAAAGGTCCTCACCTTGCCATATCGGTGCTTTTCCACGGGCAGCGTGAGTGAAGGCTCCCCGCTCAGGCGCAGCTGGATGCGCTTGTTCCAGTCCGCGGGGGTGTTGAAGTACAGTTGCATCTGCGGCGGTGCGAGAAGGGGAGGGGAAGAGACACTCACACTCAGACCGGACACACCGAATCCAAGCCCTGCTGCGGCGCTGCCACGTGTACGACAGGCGCAGCACGATGGCTGTCGCGGCAGAGCTGGCGCTGCCGCAGCGGAGAGGTCAAGGGAGCCAAAAACTCCACAGCCACGCCCTGGTGGTGGCATCTTGGCCCTGGCCACCCACCTGGGAGTTGGCGTTTGCGTCGTTGTAGGTGATCTGGTTGTCCAGCGAGATGCACACCCTGTTCTGCTTGAGCGGGAACACGCCCCAGATGGTCTTCGTCACCTGCACGCGCGAGTTTGGGCCATGCAGGACGCACAATCAGTGAAAAGCCAAGCAAGGGAGGAGGTATGCACAGCTGTGGGCCAGTGCAGCGCATCACAGTCTGCTGCCACAAAAGCCTCGCTGCCACAACTATCTACGAGAGCGCCACAGCTGCGCTTGCAGCCGCGGCAGGCTCATTGGGCCAAGCTCAAGCCACAGCTGCACTTGGAGCGGAGGTCCGCCAGCCGGAACCCCCCCCTGCTGCAAGCCCCCCAGCTCACCGGCTTCTGGGTTGCCTTGTCCTTGTACTGCAGGGTGACCTTCATGCGCTGGTTGTTGACCGCATCAAAGGTGATGCGCACGGTGTCATTCGCCTGGAACTCAACCACCGAGCCGTCCCACCTGCAGTTGGTTCAGGGAGGTTAGGCGGAGCGATTGAGGAGGGTGACGATGCCGGCAGCTGGGTGGGGGGTGGGGGGACAGCGCACTGGCAGTGCAGCCAGTGTGAACCAGCTGCCCAAAGGCCGCTGCCAGCTTAGAGAAAAGCAGCGGCCAGGGCGAGCAGGCACTGCACGCCACACACTGCAGAGGGGATCCCGCATCCCACCCACGCACCACTTGGAGACGGTGATGTCGGATGGCATCATTTCCGCCTCCCACCAGTTGATCTTGAAGTCTCCCCCGCCTGCAACACCAGGGCGGGGCGGCAGCAGTGTGAAGCCGCCATCTGGCTTGCGCGCCGGCTGTCATGCATGGGAGTAAGCTCAATGCTGCGTGCACTGCCCGCCATCTGGCTTGCGCGCCGGCTATCATGCATGGGAGTAAGCTCAATGCTGCGTGCACTGCCATTACTTGCATGGCAGGGTGGTCCCAACAATCGCGCACTCACGTGCTGGGCAGTTGCCGAATTCGCTTAACGGCCAGACAGAGTTGCTCAGCAGGCCGGTGCGGGTTTTGAAGGGCTGCGGGCCAGACGGGCGGGGAAATGAGCAGTGCAGTGACACACAGGCTTGTGGCAGGGTGAGCGACTCAAGCTCCAAGCAGGCACGGTGCACCAGCAGGGGTAGAGCTGCATGCTTCCCCACGCAAAACAGGTGCAGCAGAGGGAGCAGTGGAGGAGCACGCACCGTGACACCGCCGGTGGCATTGCGGCAGACCATGGCTGGCTTGCCGTCCATCCCTGTGAGGCCCCACGGATGCGCAATGCGCCTGTTCAGCACCGCGTTCGGGCACGTAGTGCAGCCGTTCGCGCCGCACGAAGCGGTGGGGCAGCCGTCGCACGGCATGCACATTGCGGTGCCCGGGACGATGGGGTTTGGGACGCGGAAGTGGCCCGGCTTGCTGCAAGGGCAGAAAGGAGGTGGGGAAAAGGCATGTTCAAGGCGTACAGTTGCAGAGCAGGCACGTCTGCCATCTGCCGGCGGGCCGCCAGGCGCGCAGCATGCAAGGCGTAGCATGCCTGCAGCATGAACGTGTGGGGCCTGCTTACCAAGCCGTGCAGCCGAGCTGGTTGGTGCACTGCATGGCAGTTGGCATGGTAGATCCAGCCGGTGCTAGCTGGCGTCTGCAGTTGAGGTTCATGCTGCGGGGAAGAACCAGGGAAGCACGCAAGCTTCCGGTGAGCGGTGCAAACGTGCTTGGCGATCCAGAGCGCCTGCAATACAGCCTGGTGTGCACTACTGAGCGTTACCTGTAGAGGTTGATGTTGGATGGGTAAATCACCCGGTTGTCGGCGTTCACGTCGCCACCAACTGCGGGCAAGCAGCACGCGGAGAGACGGTCAGGGCAAGCGGACACGAAACAGCCGTGCAGGTGCCGGTGGGGGTCAAACCAACAGGGGGGGAGTTGCCAAGCGCGTTCTGGAATCAAGGCACAACATGCATCATCTATTCGCAGAGCCACCGAGTACTTAAATCACTTGCCATAGTCCCAATCGTAATCCATACAGAGGTCTGCAATGCACACATCCAAATCCGCTCCAGTGGCAGCCGCATTCGGCATCTGCGAGTGCGGTGTGCATGCCGCTGCGTGAGGCAATCGGCAGCAGTAGTGCGGCAGGGCTGCACAAATGCGAGCTGCTGGTGCATGCACCCGTCTTGCTGCACGTCTGATGTGCTCTTGATACAAGCAGACTAGGCCGGCTGTGCATGCACAGACGAATTTGAAAGCTATGCAAGCTAGGCAGCTTGGCAGGCGGGCGCAGCGGGCAGACGGCCGCACCTTCAGTTTGGGGTAGAGCTTGTTGTTCTCATCGAGCTCGCACGTCAAGCAGCCCACGGTTCCGGTGCACTTGTTGAGCTGCAGTTCATGACAACAGGCTCGAAGAGGGGTCAGGCAAGGGCAGGGAAGCAGCACTACAATAAACCAGTTGTGAGCCAACAATAACACAGTTCAGTGCAGTGCAATTGCTCACCTGGCAATAGCCGCAGGTTTCGCACGAAATGGGCATGGCAGGCAGCTTGAACCTGCAGTATGGTGGTACACCGATTGAGGCTCGAAAAGGGCTTGGCACAGCCTGCTGGTTCGGAAGCAGCTTCGTGCAACTGAGCTGCAGCGCTGCGACCTCAGCCTCTGGGTCTCACTTGGTTTGTGCAAACGCGTCTGGTGTTTTGAACGATCCCGGCTTGCACACGGCGCAGCCGCCGGTTTCCGTGCAGTTGACACACGGCGAGGTGCCGTCCTGGTGCATGGGGTTGGCAAGTGATGCGGGACCTCAGCGCAGTGCCAACACACATGGGCAGCCTGCCAGCGCGGCGCTGGAGGTTGCTGACTTGCTGGCTCCACCACCAGGCACACACACAGGGCATCACTCTATGTTCACACTCACAACCATCCCGACTCGATCATGCCAGCACACACCTCCAGCAGTGTTCCCTGCATCTTGTAGAACATGCACACTCCGTTGCAGAAGGGCTGGTTTACTTCGTTGCCAGCTCGGTCGGAGTAGCCGCTCAAGTCGCGCGGCGCGTACGGCTTGCACACCGTGCACTGCCAGACGCCCTGCGCGTTCTTGGCTGCAGGGAGTTGAGTGGGGGGTTGTGAGGGGCGTGTTGGTATGCAGCGGCAGGCCATCCCGGTGGGCGGCGCAGCCAAGCAACACCAGGCTGCAGGCCGGTGCAACAGCCCAACCTGGGTGCATGGGTGTTGGCAGCCTCCCCTGCTGCCCCGATCGCTCTGCCCACTCGCGCATTGCAGCACCTACCGCAGGTTGAGCATCCGGGGTAGTTGGCCACGCACACAGTTGCTGGGTCCCTGCAGACAGGAGCCGCATGCAACGGGCAGGCAAGGTGAGCTGCGAGGCCATGGCTGGCTGGCGGGCAAACAGGGGAGCCGGCTGACAGCTGGCATGTTTGGTTTCCGCCGGAGCAGGGGCAGGCTGGGCCAGGCAAGCTGGATGAGCCCCATTGCGGCTGCTGGTGCCTCAATGAAGCAGAATGACATGCACACGGGCAGGCTAAACTGCTGTGCATGGAAGCGGCTCACGGAGTGACAGTGGCCTTCACCGCCGGCAGCTTGTTGCGTGGGATGGGCTTGGGGGCCGGCACCTGGCCTGCATAAAAGTCGGCGGTGACAGGCAGCAGATTGCGTGGGATGGGTTTCAACGCAGGCATCTGGCCTGCAGCGGTTGGATGGGGGCCCACAGCAGCGCGGGGGAGGCTTGAGGTTAGGGCGGTGCCGAGCGCCTGGTTGGGGGTATCACAGGCAGCTGGCCGAGGTGGGAGGGGGCACTGGGCGCAGTGCCGGCGAGCGGCCCAAAGCGGCTGCAGGCGTGCCAGGCCTCCGTCAAGCGAGGGAGGGAGGCTAAGGACGTCGCGAGAGCCCGCTGCCACCGCTGCCCCTCTGGTAGAGCCCGCGGCGGCCTCGCTGTGTGTCTTAAGTCTACGGCAGCACTATGGCGGCGTCGATGGCAGCAAAACCGCCGAGAATGGCGGCACCCGCACCTTGCGCCACGGTCACCAGCGTCAGGGCCGCTAGGGCCACTGCGAGCTTGTAATTTCGCATGTGAATGATGAGTTGAAAGTATAGAATAGAGAGGGGCGCTGGCGGCCGCCGTGAAGCTGCCCGCTCCCCCATGCACCTCCGGTCCTTCCCCTCACAGGGTCGTGCAGCCACCATTCGGCAGCGCCAGCAAGTTCATGGGATAGATCCTGACGCTTTCAAGGCGCGGCAAGCCCCCCGGCACGCTCCGGTGCTCTGCACCCCCAGCAGGCGCCGTCACCGTTGGCAGCTGGTGATCACCGGTGAGTGACAACTGCCAGCCTCATCGGTGTGCGGCCGCCCAGCGGCGCCACAGCGTGCCGGACGGCGGAGTGCAGCACCCAGCGGGCCACCCAGGGGGCCACCCAGGCCGGCCACGATGGTAGGTGCTGCGTGACCGCTCCCTCCCGCCGCTCTCCGCCCGCCGCCTTGCACGGGGCACATGTCAATTGTTGAGGCTTTTCCCAGTTGCTGTTACGCACAGGTGGATCCTGGCACATTGCACATGCCCAGTCTCACACCTGGGATGTTACTACCAGCAACCGCGTTCGATGCTACAATGTGATACCGCTCTGAGCTTCCACAGCGAAGAAGGGGGGGCCGCCGCCCACCCCAAACTCTCCTCACAGGGGTGTGTTACAGGGTGTCAAGGTGGCTAGGATCGGCTGAGGCGTGGGCAGCAGGCGCGGCTGCGGGCAAAGCAGTTCAGGAGGGGTAGGCCTGAAAAGAAAGCAGCGCAGCAGAGGGCGCCGCCACGTGAAAAGGCGGCCGCTGCACCAGCGGTGCACAGGTGGGCAGCAGGCGCGACCCGACTGCAAAACCAATCAAAAGCTAGCATGTAGGTACTAAATAGCAGGGGTCACAGGGCGTGTGTTATGCGAGGTGCACTAGCTCACTCGAGAGGGGATGGGGACGAAAATCGCACAGAGGTGGGGGATGAAATGCGCGGAGCGCGGGAGATGAAATGCAAGCGGGAAGGGTCAATAGATACAGAGGGTGTGGAGGGGGCAGGGCCGCCACAGCGCGAGCTGGGTGCTGTTATGCCGGCGCATGCACAGCTGCCTCACACACGGGAGGTGTCACGGCCAAAGACCTTGGTGCGGGCCCAATCGTTGGCCACCAGGATCTGTGTTGGGAGGGTGAGGTTAAGGGCAAGAAACGGGTGTTCTGATCGTGTGGCTGATTGTTGTTTGATGTGCGTCACAGTTTGAGGACGCCGCGGGCAGTCAGCGAATTGCTCAAGAAGTGTTGGCTCATATGTGTGCAAGATGGACAGCGACACCAGCATCCAAACAGCCGCACAGCATGCACGACACGCACAGCAGACACATTGCCCACAGCGCTCACCCGGTTGCGGAAGGAGATCTGGCTCCAGGTCTCAAAGCCGCGCCACACCAGGCCGGCGGTGATGCCCATGAGGGGGCCCACCTTGGGCACGTCCATCACCGCCCGGTCTGCAGGTGGAACGTGAGGGAGAGGCAGCGACAGGGGCAGGTGAGCCAAGGGGTGGGAGCTGCAGTTCTAGGGCGAGAACGCCGCCTGCGTGCGATGCGGCACGAATGGCACAGCAGTCGGCGGAGCAGCCGGCAGCAACACGCCCCAAAAATAGCAATGAAAACAGGCACAGGCAGGCACACAGCTAGCGCGCAACCTCCTGCTGCCGCCAGCCAAAATGCGCATGCTTCTCGTCCAACTCCAAGCTTGCGCGCCGCCCTACTGAAACTGAGGGCAAACAGGCACTCACCGCCGCCCACGTATGCCATGCTGCCCTTGTGGCTGTACCGGAAGGGCGGCGCCAGCTCATCCAGGCTGCCCAGCTGGCCGTCCGCCAGGCGCAGCGCCTCCGCCAGGTACTCGCCCTGCTGGCGTGCCACCTGTGTGAGCAAAGGGAAGGCGCAGGATGAGTAGGTTTGAGCCAGGCATGCCGCTGCCCAGGCAGCAGAAGCTAATGGTGAGCGCCCCATGCGCTGCACCCTCTGCGCCCAATGGCTAGATGCGCGGAATCCCCATGCATACAGCCCAAGCATGCCCTTCCCACGCTCACGCCCACACACAGCATGCACACCTGTGCGGTGGCGGGCAGCGCGCGCAGGCCCGAGTCGATGGCGTTGATCAGGCTGACAAACTGGTCGTGGTTGAGGGTGGAGGTGGGGTCCACAATGCCCACCTCGCGGTACATCTGCGCAGGATGTGATGCAGCATCGGGCCTCAGCAATGCTGCAACACACAGTTGGCTGGCCTGGTGTCATGCAGCAGCAGCAGCAGCAGCAGCAGCAGCAGCAGCTGGGTGGTTAGTATTCGGTCACTCACCGAGGCCTTGTCCTTGTTGGCCTCCTGGAAGGCCTTGAAGGCCAGGCCGCCAAACCGCTGCATGCCCAGCTTGCTGCACGAAGGGAGGGAGGAAAGGGCGGCACAACTGTGGGTAAAACGTGCAAGGAACAGCCCATGCACGGCGCCCTGCAAGCTGAATCGTGAACAACATGAAACAACATGAGAGGCGCACCCGTCCAGGAAGGTGGCGTGCTCGCGCAGGTGGGGGAACTCCTGGCTTGCCTCCTCCATCAGCTGCGCACAGGAATGGAGTGCAATGCGGTGAGCTGGCAGCCAGAAAGCTGGGGTTTGGCGTGCTCGCGCAGGTGCGGGAACTCCTGGGTCACCTCCATCAGTTGCGCACAGGAATGGAAATGCAATGCGGCGAGTCGGGGTTGCATCAAATCAGCAAGTTTCCGTCGAGGCATGTTACTGTTTTCACCCCTGTATGCCCAACCCCCAGCTCGCCTGCTGCAGCTCCGGCAGCGTGAGCCGGCCGTCGGGGTGCGTCTGCGCATGCTTGTCAAACAGCTGCGTCGCCTTCTCAACCGCCTTGGCCTGCTCAATGGTGGCGGCGTCGCCCAGGGCAAAGATGCTGCCGTTGCTGCCGCGCACGCGCAGGTGCTCGTCCGTCACCGCCGAGCGGAAGTGGTTCTGTGTGGGGTTGGGTTGGGTTGAGCTGCGGTTAAAAGATGTTTGGGGTGTGTGAGGGCAGGGAGGACACGTGTTGGGGTTGTTCTGTTTGGTCAGGAAGAAAGGGTCCAGCACAGCAAGAGGAGGAGGATGAGCAACAGCAGCAGCAGCAGCAGCAGCAGCCATCCCAGGCAAAGCCATGCGCCTCGCTGAACAGCCTGACCTGCGTGCCGGCGGGCAGCTTCTCCTGCAGAATGCGGACAACGGGGTGCATGGCCACGCCGGTGGCCCACACGCATGCGCCAAAGGGAATCTCAGACTCCTGTACAGAGTGGAAAGGTGGAACACGGATGGCAGTGAGCGTGCTGAGTGGCCTTCATGTAAGCGTCAAAGGGAACCTCAGACTCCTGTGGGAGGGAGCAGGAGACGGGCACTGTGTGAGAGCGGCGAGGCGGCTTCCTGAGAAACTTTGCTGACAGAGGTGGCGGCAGGGCAGGCAGCAACAGATGCAAGGCAATGCACTGACAAGGCCTGTCCCTGCAAAGCAAGGCTTGCCCCTGCACTCACGTTGCCCTCCTTGTCGGCCACGGCCACCCGGCTTGCACACATCAGGCGTGCCCCACACCACATCAAGACGTGTCCCGCAACTACCCAGACTCTCGTTGCCCTCCTTTTCAACCCGGCCGGCCTGCACCGCCTTGACCAATCTCGCCCATGCGAACCATCCCCACATACTGGACATCCACTGATGCAACTCACGCTGCCCTCCTTGTCGACCACGGTCACCCGGCCGTCCTGCACCGCCTTCACGCGCGAGTTGAGCACCAGCTTGATGCCGGAGCGCGCAAAGCGCTCTGCAGAGAGAGGCAAGTTGCTTGCAAGTGTTGTACGCAGCAGTTGGGGGAGTGCCAGCTGCGCAGCGGGCGCGCCGCCTGATCAGCACCCTTGTGCTGCGTGGACCGCCGCCAACGCAGTTTCATGCCTCGTTCTCACAACGCTCGACTTGTTCTGGGAGGGTGCACAGCAACCCTGGAGCTGACCTGCGGTGTACTGGCCAATGGCGCGATCGTACATGGACAGGACGTGGTCCATCAGCTCGATGACCCGCACCGACACGTCCTGGACCTGCAGCAGCGCAGTACCACCAGACCAGGCGTCAGAGGACCATCAGCCCTGCCTGCAGTTTGCATTCTGCTGTGACCAAAAGGGGCAACGTGCACCAGGTGCCTGCTGCACCTATGTTCGAGTTGCTCCCACTGCAATGGCCACCGACTGCGCTGCTGCACTGTGCAAACACAACAGCACACATTGCCAATACAATAGCCAACGCGCCTGGTCCGGGTACAGCTTGACCAGGTCCTCGGTGATCAGATCGTGCAGCTCGGCCGCAACCTCCACGCCCGTGGGGCCGCCGCCCACAATCACAAAGGACAGCAGCTTCTTGCGTTCCTGCAGGGGTTGCTAAAAGGCTGGCATCAGGGACAGTTGTGACGCCCGCTCACCCAACAGAAAGCAGCAGCAGCTTCTTGCGCTCCTACAGCTAGCTAAGCAAATTGGCACGTGCAGGCAGGCAAGCGCTCACCTCGGGCGTGGTCTGCGGCAGCGCGGCGCGCTCGAAGCACTCGGAGATGCGCAGGCGCAGGCGGGCCGCGTCCTCCACCTGTAATGGGGTGCATTTTATTGGTAGAAATTTGATGAGCAAGCCAACCCGAATGGCAGCAGTGCAACTCGTTCCAAAAATGCAAGCCGGCGCAGCACAAGCGCAGCGCCTGCCATCCCTGCAAGCTCAGCATGCTATCCCCGCGAGTTGGGCGTGGCTGTGTTTTTAACCTGAAGCTTGCCATCCTAGCGAGCGCCTCACCGTCTTGAAGAACATGGTGTGCTCCTCCACGCCCTGGATGTTGAAGGTGTTGTTGATGGAGCTGCAAGGGAAAGGGCGAGAGGCAGGGCACACACTGATTGGCCGGCTGGTGATGGATGTTGCAGGGACTGTTCATGGAGCTGCATGCGGGGGTGTGCAGCAGGCGGGCAGCACTCCTGGCGGCGGTGCATCGCAGCACAGCAATGCCATACGTGCATGCATCAGCAGAGATCTGCTGGTCAGCATCTGCTGGTCTGCAGCTACTGGTCTGCAGCTGCTGGTCTGCAGCTCACCCCACGCCCAGCACGAGGTAGTCGTAGGGGATCTTGAAGCAGGCCTCGGGGAAGCCCGCGTCCTCTGCAGTTCACAAGTTCAGGCCACGAAACCAGACACGAGAGCGAACGGTGAGCTCGTATTCTGGCCGCCAAAGCTGCAAGCTCACTGGGACATAGGGCGTGCCGCTCCCCGCGTCATGCATGATGCCGGTCACCCACGCTGGCTGGAAGCAGGCACAGCTTGTGAGTGAAGCGCAGGGGCTGGCCGGGATGAGCGGGAGCACGCACCGGGGAAGCAGGCCACGATCGTCTTCTCCTCGGGCATGATGTCGGTGCACTTGGCCTCGAAGAACTTGCCCTGCGGGCAGGGCAGGGGAACGTGTAGGGTGTTTACGTGGCACTGACATCGTTGAGCACCTCACCAAGGATCAGCCTGACTGCAACTTGCAATGCAACCTGGAGCGCACCTTTCCGCCCAGCACCGCGCGCACGCGCGCCACAGGTCAACCGCTGCAGCACACCACCCAGCAGCTGCCCTTCAACCAGCCGGCCAATCCTGCAGCTTGCTAACCACTCACCTTTCCGCCCAGCACCGCGCGCACGGGCTCCACAATTGAGCGCTCCTCCACCGTGCCGGCGCACATGGCGGGCAGCAGCGGCGTGTAGCTGCGGCGCACAGGTGGGGCAGGGGCAGCTGGGTCTGCTGGTTGTGTGCAGCCAGCACGCGCATGCTGAGGTGCACCCAGCAGAATGCGGTGCAGCGGCCACGGCGGCAAGGGGCTCAGCATGGCAACAGCATGTGCAGAGGCAGGCTGTCAAACTGGCTGGCGCAGCAGGGGCAGGGTAGTGCCCAGGGCACAACATGAGGGGTTCATGCTGTGCACAGCTGTACAGCAGCTTGGTGCCTGCCCTCTGCGCTCACACAAAGTAGTTGCGAGGCTGCATACAATAAACGGGGCAGGCAGAGGGCGGCAGGGTTAGGAAGCAGCAGCGCAGGGAAACTGGTTTCAGCCTCCATGGTGCTGCTGCCACCAGCAGCGACAGCATGCATGCCACCTGCGCACGGCTGCGGCTGCGTGTGCCACCCACCCCGGCGTGCCACCTGCCATTCAAGGTCTCATCTTACACAATGCAGGAAGACTCACCGACACCAGCACCAGCTCGTACTTGTCCTTCATGCTCTCGTCAAAGGCCTTGACAAAGCTCATGGACGCCCAGCCTGCGGCAGAACACAGAGAGGCATTGTGAACCGAGCTGCCAGGCGAGCCAGCAACTGCCCATATTCATTCAACAGCCGCATCTTCGCGCACCGCTACTGCAAGCGCTGCAACCACCACAAACCGCAAGCACAGAAAACAAGCGTACAGTTGCACAGCTGCACCAGGCCCTCCAGAAGCTTACCCGTGCCCAGCACCACAATGCGCTTCTTGCCGCCGCCCTTGGGCGCGGTCTCATCCAGGGACGGCCAGCCCGGCTGCTGCTTGGCCGCGCCATTGCTGGCGCCGTTGCCATTGACGGGCACTTGGAAGGACGGCGGGGGCAGCGAGGCCTGCGGCGGGGAGGCAACGGCGGTTGAGCGGCCACTGTTGGGTGGTGGGCAGCTGGCTGGAGCCCGGGCAAGCCTGCCGACCCAAAGCTGGTGAATGTGCAGCTTGCCCCAACAGCTTGCTGACACAATGCCATGCACATCGGTGATAACCCATGTCAGAATTGCGGCCATGTGCAGCCTGCATCATGGCCGCCATGCCTGCGAGGGCAAGCGGCGGCTGGCGGCGGCAGCACCTGGCGGCAGCAAGCCCACCTTCTCAGGCGGCGCAGCGGTGGCACGGCATTGCAGCCGGGTGGAGCGGCCCGCACGAGGGCGAGCGCAGGGCGCGCGGAGGGCGACCCGGCCGCCGCAGTTCACACCCGCGGCGCTGGGAGCGAGGGACGCCATGCCGAGTGTGATGCTGTGACTGCCAGGCAATACAAACGCCAGTCGCCGCTGGAAAGGGACACGCCGCCGCTGCTGCTGGGGAGGGGCTTGCAGCCGAGGTCTGGGCGGCTTGCAGGCGGACTACGTGTCCCTGGAGCGCACGATAAGTGCAATGCAATATGCCAGGGTTGCGGCAGCTCGCCCACATGGGCCGTGCGACATGGGCCGCCCGGGCGGCGAGTACAGGCCGCCCGCAGCCCGATCACGGGCATTCGCACACTTGACCCACTGGCGATCACCATCCGATCGCTCCCCCGCGATGGGGACCGCCTCCCCCGCTCGGGCACTTGGGGCTCTGCTGCCGCTCCTGCTGCTTCTGGCGTGCGGCATTGCGATGCCACTGGCAGCCGGGGAGCCAAGCCGATGCTCCGCCTGCCGCGCCGTCGCGGTGAGGAGCGGCGGCGGCGGCAGCGGCGGCGGCGGCAGCGGCGGGAGAGCGCTTCTGGCGGCAGCGCCTGCTTTCGTGTTGCTGCTCGGGATTGCCGGCCAACTGTTGGGCCTGCATTACCTAGCTACAACATGTTGCACCTCCTTAGCGACTGGAGGCTTGCGCATGAGCTGCCTTGGCCGCTTTAGTCGCAGCAACGACTGCCAGCGCAATGCCCGCAACCGCCCAACCGCCTGCAGGGCACCAAAACGTGCCCGATTCCACTGCACCTGGCTCAGCCTGTACTTTCTCCCGCTATGATGCTCTGCAGGAGGAGCTGATAGCCCGGTTGGATGCGGAGCAGCCGCGCAACCACCTTGACCTGCAGCACCGGGTGGGCCCCGACGGCAAGCGCTGGGGCAAGGTCATCGAATACAAGTGAGCGAGGGGCTCAAACCGGCTTGAACGGCAGTGGCTGGTCTGGATGTTGCGTGGATAACCTTCTGTGCGACACCAGCTGAGTGTGTGCAGCCGCCACCTGCAAGCAAAGCTCGATGCAGAGCGCTGGGCACTGCTCCGTGGCCTTTTTGCTGACCATCACTGGACCAGCTGCACTCTTCTGGCTTTTATACACCCTGCAGGATTAGCGAGCTGCACGTGATCCACCTGCTGTAGGATCTGTGCGACGGCCTGGGAGATAGCTACGAGATTGCGAGCGACGCTGCGGGCGAGCGATGGGCACGGCAGGGTGCGCGCAGCAGGGGGAAGAGATGCCAAAGGAGCATAGTGGAGGGAAGGTACATGCGCAGGTTTTCCGTTGCAGGCAGCAGGCAGCTGGGCCAACCAACTGGCTGGCCTGTGTGTGCTGTGCTCTGGTCCGGTCTGCTCTGGCTAACTTTAGCATCTCACTCACTGTTTTTTGCCCGCAATCCCCTCGCCCCCACTTCCCCACTTCTCTCATCCCCGCAGTCACGCATTCACGCAACCCCCACAGCCCCTCGCCCCCACCCCGCATCTGCAGGCTCGCTGGACGGCGTCGCCGGCCTCGCCCGCGTCTCGCCGCGCAAGGAGCAGCGGCGCCAGCTGTCCAACTTCTGCCACGATGTGATCGAAAGGTGGGGCTTGGGGCTGTGTGCTGTGTGCCCCACAGCTCTGCTGCTGCACTGGTGTCTTACTGTGCTGGTTTGCTGCACTAGCGTCCTGCTGCACTGCTCGTCCGCGGCGCTGCCGCTGCTACGCTGCCTACACTGCTGTACCGGTAGCAGTGCGAGCCTGCCCTCACCATTACTCCATGCCTCACCTGTCTGTCTTCCTTCCAGGCACGAAGATGAGCTGTCGCAGGCGCTGCGCAACGGCGAAGTGTCCTCTGAAAATGCCTCGGACTTCCTGTGCATGAAGGCAGCCAGCCTGTGCACTCAGACATGGGCAGAAGAGCAGGCGGCCGCAGCTGCTGCCCGGGCGGCCGCCGAGGAGGCGGCACGGGCTGCCGCTGACAAGAAGGCAGCCGAAGAGAAGGCAGAAAAGGAGGCTGACGATGCTGCAGCCGCTGCTGATAAGGAGGCACAGCAGGCAGAGAGTAGCAAGGGGGACGGCGCAGAGGCACAGCAGCCTGCAGTGGAACCGGCAGCAGGCGGTGCGGCGGCCAGCGCTGCCGGCGGCGATGCCATGCAGGAAGGGCGCAGCGAGCTCTGAAGCGTTTGAGCTGTGCTTACGACTCACAAGTGTGTTTGTGGTCCGAATCCATTTAATTAACTGCCATGCAAGGCTGCTGAGATGGGCAGCCAGAATTGCCCTTAAGGGGCCAAAAGATGGCAAGGCATGCCTGCTCGTCTCCTGGTCTGCCGAGCGCTCTCTGTGTTGGCTGTGTTGGAGCACCCCATGCCAGATCGCCCATGATCCATGCATAGCCGCCTCGAGACGCTCGAAGAACTCGCAATACAGCCCACCATCCCGCTGGCTGAGCCATGGCAGGGGTGAACCTGAGGGCGGCCACCCGCCCTGAGGCCACACTCACTCGCCTGCACGGGTCTTCCTTCAGCGACTCCTACTTTCTCAACAGCGCCGCACTTGAGATCGTGGTTGTCAGCTCGCTTTGCGAGCTGGATCCGGCACTGCAGCGGTTGCGGGAGGCAGCCGAGGCCGCCGCTGCCGCCGGCTCCGGCCGCACGTATATTCAGCTTACTGACCCGCCACGCCACTCCAAGACTCCACTCATCGCCATCGATCTGGAGTGGCGCCCCGACTTTCGCCCTGGCAGTAACAACCCCGTGGCGCTGGTGCAGCTGGCTGCGGACGGGCTGTGCGTGCTGGTCCGCACTTGCTGCATCGGCTTCCCCGCTGCGCTCCGCCGCTTCCTCAGGTGCATTGCCTGCAACGTGCAATCAGTCATGCAATGGCGTGTTGGCACCAGCGTAGCATGCAGGCACTTGAGATACAGATGTTGACTTTAGATGTACCCATATGATGCATGTGATGTCCCAGCAGCTGCAGCCCCCTGCCCCTCTGCTCCCTGCCCCAACGACAGGCGGCGCTCGCTGCGTGGGGCGCTCGCTGCCGCCGCGGCAGGGCCTGTCGTTTGTGGGCCTCAACTGGTCCGTGAGCGACGAGCGCAAGATGCGGTCCAGCTTTGGCTGGGAGACCAGCGACTTTGGCAACTATGTCGACCTCGCCACCCTGGCGGCGCGCAGCTCTGCCACTTGTCAGCTGGGTGTGCGCCTAGGGCTGGCGGCGCTGGCTGAGCGTGTGCTGGGCTTGGCGATCCCCAAGAACAAGCAGGTGCGGATTGCAAGGGTGGGAGGGCGTGCTGAGCAGGCATGCTGCAAGTCCAAGAGGTCGGCGTTTGGCGGCCCTGGTTGCATGAGAAGAAGAGAGCCCACCACCTGCAGACCCTTGCCAACAGCTGCTGGCGTTCAATGCAGCAAGCACAGCACTTGTTACCTTGTCATTGCGTTCTGCCAACAGCCTAACTTGCCTTTCGAGAATCCTGGACATCCTTGCAGATCACCCTGTCCGACTGGGCAGCCCCCTCGCTGTCCCCCGAGCAAATCAAGCATGCCGCCCTGGATGCCACTCTCGTGTGGCACCTGGCCTGCCGCCTGGGCTGAGTCAGATTGCAAGCAACAGCTGCAGGGCAGCGGTGATCAGCACTGCGACCAAGCTGACAAGCACAGCCAGTGCCTGGCACACAGCGGATGGCAGTGCAGGGGTACAGCAGGCAACGCTCTGCTTAGACTCAGCGGCCTGCAGCGCACCCAAGCTGAGCAGGCTAGGCTGCCCTTGCCATCCTGCCTGGCTAGCTGCTTGTCACTGCTCTTCAACTGTGCACTAATTGACCTCACAAGTCTGGTTGTCACACACAGAGGTCAAGTGAATACAGGAGTCAGAGGGGGCAACACACTACAGCAGTGACGTGAGGCAGCGCTCTGCCGCCAGGTGGCAGCACAAGAGGGAATCAGAGGCAATGCGGGCAGGCAGTTGTGAGGCGGCAGCTAGCTTGCAGGGCCAGCAATGGCGGGCAGGCGGCTCCAGTCCACAGAGCTGCTCTGCTGCAGGCTGCAGGGGCACCACAGGCTGCAGGGGCGCCACAGCGCCGATGCAAGCCCCTTTGCTGCAGCTTGGTGTGCCTGTGCCGGCGCCAGGCAGCAGTCTGCGCAGAGGCTGTTCCGCAGCAGCGCCTCAGTAGCCGCCCTGGAGGTCCCGCGGAACTGCTGCTGACCGCCTGCTGCTTACAGCCGCGCGTGCAGCAGGCAGCAGTGGCTGTCCAGGTGGAACGATAGCAGGTGCCTCAGTAGCCGCCCTGCAGGTCCCGCATGAAGGACTGTGCCATGCGCGACAGCTTGGATCCCGCCTGGCTGGCCATCTGCAGTTGGAGGCATGGCAGCGGCAGCAGGTGACGTCAGCCAAGACACGCCGGCTGGCACCAAGGCATATGCGCGCAGCCACATGCACTGGCAGACGTCCTGCGCAGCAGCATGCGCTGGCAATGCTGGCACCAAGGCTGCGACAGCAAAGCAGGGCTGTCTTAGTCGGGCGAAACTACCCATCCGCCCACCTGCTGGACGAGTCCATGTCCTGCTTGGCGGTAATGTTCATGCTGCTGATAACCACACCACTTGCCCCAAAATCAGCAGGTGCCAGACCAACCTGCTTCAGCGAGTCCATGTCCTGCTTGGCAGTGATGGACACCTTTGAGATCAGGTCCCCAGCCGTCATGTCCACGTTGCTGCCCGAGGCGCCGCCGCCGCCGCGCTGCTCCCGCCCAAAGTAGGCGTCCGAGGAAATGGCGGCGGAGCCCTGCAGGGAGACAGGTGGGTAAAAGGCAGGGCAGCAGGGTTGCAGGGGCATGCAATGGGTGGTAGGGGCCAGTCGGCATGGCCATGCATGACGGCAATCAGGAGTGCTGCAGCGGTGCCCTGCATCCTGCCGCCGCTGCATCTACGCAGTTGGGCAGCCCATTTGCAGGCCGCCCCAACTGAGTACTGAGTACATCCCTGAGTACACGCCGCCCGCACCTGGAACTGCGACAGCCGCTGCTGCTTCTCGTACTCGCTCTCCGCATTGTCCCGCCCTGCAGGGCACCAGGGAACAGACCAGAAGATTGGATCGGCATGTGCCGCTCGGCATCGCCCCGCCCTGCAGGCGCCCATGCAATGCAGGAGCTGGGGACCAGTGAACCTCTGCCTCAATGTGCCACACGAAACGTCTGCCGACCGCAGATGCAGACGCCAGTCACACAGCCAGGTGGCCAAAGCGCTTGCTCCAGCCGACTGCACACAAGCCCCTCCACAAGCAACCCTGACCAACCCAATCTCACCGTGGAAGGCCGCCGAGGAAATCGACTTGGCGTTGCCAAACCGCTGCTGCGCTACACCCGGCCCCTCATCAGCGGGCTTCTTGGCGGCTGCAGAGGATGCGCTGCCGCCAAAGCCGCGGCTGCCGCCAAACGCCGGCCCCTTGTCTGCGCGATGGGAGAGCGGAAGGTAGGAGAGTGGGCACGTGGGCTGAGATTGCATGCACAGCCACACTGGAGCACCCTCTCTTGGCAGACCGGTGCCGCGACCAGCCAGCTGCCTCTGCGCAGCACTTGCCACACACAGCCCAGCAACAAGCTAACGTGCTGGCCAAGACCCAGCATCCAGCCCAAACCCAGTCCCCGCCACGCACCCAGCGAGCCCTGCCGCCCGCTCAAGTTGCCGCCGCCCAGCGGGTTGGAAAAGAAGTCGTCGCCGGTGCCCACCGCATTCAGCGTGAGGTGGCCGTCCTTGCCGCGCTGCAGCAGCAGGGGTGGCAGGGCGGGGCACATCAGCCTCGACAGCCAGCGATAGCGAAGCAAGCCGCAGGGGAGCAATGCACGCGGGAGAGTGGGACGTATGCACAGCGCAACCGGCAGCACCGCCACAAAGTTATGACTTCCCATAGACACAGCAAGAACATCACCCATTGCACTGTCCCACACTGGACAATAATTACCTGGAGGGCCGGCTTCTTCTCCTCCAGGGCGTCCATGTTGAAGCGCGAGGTGGCGGGGGCGGCGGGCGGCGCACCCAGCGGCGCGTCGTCCACCTGCATTGAGGGAACAGGCATGGAAGCAGCATGCTCAGCATGCACAAGCAGCACAGCATTGCAATGCCAACAGCTGGAGCCTGCGAAACAAGCGCAGCGCCCAGGCAGCAGCACCGGCAAACACACCATGCACAGGCAGAGCAGCTGGCACGCGCACATCACACACGTTCGCAGGGCATACATTTGAAGGCGAGGGCAGGAGCACAGACGGCAACCAGGGGCAGGCATGCAACATGTGTCGGCTCTCACCGCAGCGGGGGCAGCGGCCTCGGGCTCCGGCGCCGCCGCCGCCTCCTGTGGCGCCTGCTCAAACAGCGAGTCGTCCACCTGAGCCGTGATCTTCTTCACACCCAGCCCCAGCCCGCCGCTCTTGGCGCCCGGCTTGCGGGAGGCCAGCAGCCGCGGCTTGCCCGTGGTGCGCGCTGCCGCCGCTGCGCCCGTGCTGCTGGTCCGCGCCGGGGCCGCCGCTGCTGCGGGCGCTGCTGCTGCGGGTGCTGCTGCCGCGGCTGCTGCTGCTGCTGCTGCCGGCTCAGAGGGGGCGGCTGCTGCGATGCTGCCCCACAGGCTGGCCGATCCAGGCTGCTGCGGCGAGAAGGAGGGCGAGCCTGGCTCGCCACCCTGCAGGCAACCGGTGCAAGGTTGGGTGGGGCAGCGGGTCAGCAAGCGTGCAAGCCTGCAACACATGCGAGCGGATGTGCACCCGCAGCACGTGGCAGAGACAGCAGAGGTAGGAGTGCTGCACACCCGCTTGGTCACACCCTTGCGGTCACACCCTTGCTTGGCTTCGTGATGCAATCAGCGTCAGCAGCCATGAGAACACATGCAGCATGCTCAACAGGATCTGCCTTACAACAAGTACAACGCACCCCCGCCAGCTTGGCCGCGTCCTTCTCCAGCTGCTTGCGGTACAGCTGCGCCGCGCGGCTGGTGTACTTGGCCTCGATCTTGTCGCTGCCCACCTGCGGGGGCGAGGACGGTTGGATACAGAAGCAGAGTGTCAGTAAAGGGCCCTGTGCATTTAGGGCAGCCTGCCTGTCCTCAATCTTGTCGCCGGCATGCCAGCAAGCGCTCTTGCACCCAATCCCAACTTTGCTGCAACGAAGCGCAAACACACCAAAACCAGCACTCATCCGCACCTCGTCCCAGCCGTGCTGCTTGAAGAAGGTTCGGGCGCGCTGGTTGCCGCCCACCGCCATCAGCCGCAGCTGCTCCTCGCTCCACGAGTCCAGGGTAGTGGACCTGCAGCAAGGCAGGACCACCACACGCAATGAGTAGATGGCGTTTGCAGCAGCCGCCGGACGCAGCAGCAGCAGCATCGTCGAGCGATTGCTGGGTGGTTGCGGCATGGGCCAGCGGCAGCGGCACCGGCAACGTTGGGCACGGGCGGCATTGCTGCTGTATGGCATGCCCCCTTCGCCGCATCGCTGCACACGTCGATGAGCTAGCAGCGCCTGCAGAGCCTGGATGCAGCTGGCAATCGCAAGCAGCGACGGAGGGCTCTGCCGTACAGAGGCGGCGGCGGCGCCGCACCTCACGAAGCTGAGGTGCACGCCCAGACTGCGGTGGATGCCCGCGCAGGACAGGCAGATGAAGACGCCATAGGGCACGGAGGCCCAGGTGGGGTTCTTGGCGGGGCAGTCGAAGCAAACCTGCAGGCGGGGCGCGCAGCGGGCGGACGAGGATTTAGAGCTGATGTGAAGTGCCAGTGCAAGTGATCGAGCGCAGCGGCGGCGCCTCAGGAACCCGCGGGCGGCCGCCAGCGCGAGTGGCAGGTGGTTGGCGCGGGACGGCCCACCTTGTTCTCCGGCTTGCTCCTCAACCTGCGATGGTGGGTTGGCAGGCAGCCCCGCTCAGCGACGGCCCCCAGGCAGGCCGGGCCACGTTCGGCTGGCGTCAAGCGGGGCGCCACTCGCGATCCGTGCCCCTGCCTCACCTGCGGAAGAGCGTGTCGCGGTCCAGCAGCGATCCCTCAGCCATGGCGGCCCCTCTGCCGGGCGAGGCCTCAGCTAGCGCAGCTTTGGGCCTGCCCTGGTGCTTCCCTGCGTGCCCGAAGATCAGTAGTGCAGCCAGCGACACAGCCAGCAGCCAAACGCGTTCACTGGTGGCCGCCCAGCAGTCACAGCAGCACGTGAAATGGGTGCAATAGGCGTTCTCTGCCTCTACACGGCCATTCAGCAGCCCCACATCAGCGAACTGGCAAAACCCAGATCGGAGCGATGCAGCAGTCGGCTGTTGCCGCCGACACCGCCCTGCCGTCGGGCACCGCCGCTGAGTTGGTGCTCAGTCCCTGTTGGTGCTGGGAACTGGGGTGTCCCCTGTGTTGTTGCCTGGGGCGACAATGGTTCAGACCTGCGCTTGTGCCTCACGACAGCAATGGCCACAGCAACGTGAACAACTGTCGCCGTTGACCTGCAGCCCCTCTGCGGTAGAACGCTCGCATCCTGCCAACCCTGGCCCTGCCGACCGATGTGCTTACCGGCTTGTCTGGTTGTGCAATGCGCGGCACAAGCCTGTATCGGCCGGCTTGTGTGATATTACCTCCCTATGGAGGCGGTGCAGCTGCACTGCAAGGTGCAGTCTGCGGCTGCACTTCCAAATGCAGGGAGCCTTTCAACGACGCGTCAATGCTAGAATACTCGCCGTGTGACGCGTCAGCGTGGGTGGACGGGCAGGCAGGCGCAGTGTGGGTCGCACGGTTGCAGGGTACAAGATGGTTCAAATGCTGGCAGGCTCAGGGAGGGTGGGCATGCGTGTATCTGAGGCAAAAAGGATCCTCAAAACCAGAATGCAACTTGGCTGTGGCACAGCCGTCGTTGCGATGCGGGCGGTGGCACCAGAGGCAGAGGCGGCGGCGCCCCTGCGCAAAGCACTCGACTCACTTAAGCATCTACAACACATCCTGCCTGCGCTCAGCCTGCTAGCGGCACTCCGCTCTCGCTCGGAAACCGCGCCACGTCTTGCCGCACCGCCCGCTGCCCGCTGCCCGACCCCTGGGCTCGGCTGATCGATCACAGCTCGCTGCAACGCTGCCAGCACACCCAAAGCTCCGCCACAAACCAAACTCGGCAGGATGTCGGCGGAGGCGCTGGTTCTGGAACTGCTGGCCGGCACCAACCGGCCCTACAATGTGCAGGCGAGTGGCCGCGGCGCTGGGCCGCTGGCTGCTCCCGCCCGCTGACCGCCGCCGCCACCCGCACTGCGCCGCCACTGCTCTTTCAAAGTGCCCACGCTCCTGGCTCCTGCTTGCAGGGCGTGGCGGACATGCTGGCCACCAAGGGCGTGAAGAAGGCGGCGGCAGAGAAGGCGCTGGATGCGCTGGCAGAGAAGGGCAAAGTGGTGAGCAGGGGGCGTGCGGTGGGCGGCCCGGGCCAGGCTGCCAGGTCCCGACAGCCGCCGGCAGCTGCCAACTGCACCTGCTCTGATGGGCAAGCTGCAGTTCTATTGCATTCGATTGCATGCTGTGGCTGCATGCGTGATTATTGTGCAACGACACGGCCGGTCGTACTGGACGCTGCTTCGCCCAGGCAGCTGCCGTGCGCAGCCAGCTCCCATGCGCTGTTGCTGTGGGCACCACCCACCCACCGTTGTTGCCTTCCCTGCGTCCGCCCTGCACCAGGTGCGCAAGGAGTTTGGCAAGACCAAGATCTACATTCCCAGCCAGGAGGGGCTGGCGGCAGCCACACCTGAAGAGGCGGCAGCGGCGGCAGACCGGCTGAAGCAGCTGCAGGTGCGCTGGCTGTGCATACGGCTAAGGGTTGAGGGGAGGGGTTGAAGCAGCTGCCGGTGCGCTTGCTCGGTGGGAAGCATTTGGCGATGCACACCCTGAGTGTGCCAGCGAAGTGTAAGCATCAGGCGTGCACTATCCACGGCCAGCTGCTGCCAGGCCGCAGTGCGAGTGTGCAGCTCCGACGCCTGCCTGCACCTCCCCACTCTCAACGCCTGCCTGCCACAACAGCTGTGCAGAGCAGTGGCCAGCTGCTCTAAAATTCACATGCGACCGCATTCCAACAGTGTTACAACCCGGTTGTCTGCCCGCTGCAGGAGCTGTGCAGAGCAGAGGACGAAGCAGTGGCAGCGCTGAAGCGAGGCAAGTGCAAGGATAGCAGCAAACAGCAGCGCGTTTGCTGCTGCGCATTCACCTGCCCACACCGCGCAGAACGACTGCTGTGCTGCATCTGTTTCTGCCACCATCATCCAGCGCAGTGCTGCAACTGTCACTCTGTTAGCTGCAGAGCTGAGCGCGGCCACGGCGGCGCTGAGCGTGGAGCAGCTGCAGGCCAAGGTGGCGGAGCTGGAGGCGCAGCAGGCACAGCAGGTGCGAGCGCGTGCAGCGGGTGCGCAGCAGGCACGGCAGGTGTACAGCTGGCGGGCTGGGAAACTTGAGCCATCTGTGTGACGGCACTTGGGCAAGCCTGGGTGGCATCAGGGTTGCATGTTTCAGCCCTGCCGCTTGTCAGACGCCGTGCCGTGCTTTTGTCCCGGCCGCATTCAGGCCACAAAGCTGGAGGCGCTGCGCGGCGGCGGCGCGCGGGTGGTCAAAGCCGAGGACGTGGCAAAAGTGGAGAAGGTGGGTGGGTGCTGGCCTAGGGTTTAGGTGGTCGACGTGGCGACAGCGGGGAAGCGAAGAGCTGGCAGCGGCAGGGCGGTCAAAGCAGAGGGTTTGGCGAAAATGGGAAAGGTGGGTGCTGGTGGCTGGTGTGCTTATACGCAGGCTCATTGATCAGATCGGCAGTGCTGAAAGCAAAAGGTGGCTTTGCACGTTGTGCCGCTCTCAGCCCCTGACCTGTTGCGACTGCCTACTTTGCACAATTGGCAGGCCTCCAGGGCAATGCTGGACACGTGGGCGCTGTGCCGCCGCAACTCGCCGCCTTCACAAACACTCATGCAGCTTGCCGTGCGTTTCCCACTAACCCCAACCAACAACTGCAGGCCTACAGCGCCATGCTGGACAAGTGGGCGCTGTACCGCCGCCAGTTCCGCTCCGTGTGGGACGCTGTGTCGGAGGGGCTGGACGGCAAGGAGGTGCGTAATCGGATGCTGCACTGGGAAAGCTGTGTCGGAGGGGCTGAAAAGCAAGGAGGTGGGAGGGGGGTGGCTGTGAGGGCGTGCTTTACCTGCCCCTCGTGGGGAGGTCCCGCATGCTCTGGGACGGCCCTGGTTAACCATTGCCGATTCTGTCTCACCACACATGAGCATTGCACTGCTTGTCCCTGTGCACAGCAAGCCCGGTTTGAGGAGGTGGGGTTGGACAGCGACAAGATGGTTCCAGCATTATAATCTTCCGCTCCATTTACCATCCCCAGCTGACCATCCCTTTGACTCCTACAGGAGGCGCTGTTCGAGGAGATGGGCGTTGACAGCGACAAGATGGCAGTCCTTCATTGGCTGACTTGTATCAGTTACGCATGAACATTGTACTCCTTTTCCCTGTGTGCAGGAAGCGCTGTTTGAGGAGATGGGCGTTGACAGCGACAAGATGGTGGGCGCCGACTTTGAGGGGGCCAAGGCGCTGCTGCAGCCGCCCAAGAAGCTGCGGCGGTAGGGTGGCGACCATGTACCAAGCAGCAGCCTGCAGCAAGCAGCCAGGGCGGCCTTCAGCAGCAGGCGGGGGTGCCCTTGTTCTGCAGCTGCCCAAGAAGCTGCGACGGCCGTGGGGTGACCTGACTACTACACTGCACTGCTACGCTAGCAGGCAGATGCGCGACTCTCAGACAGATGATAATGCATGACATGACTCCCTTTTCCGCTCACACCTTTCCGTGCTCTATGTCTCCACAGCCGCACAATTTTGTTCTGCCTGTTCTCGTTCCTGCCCACACGGTGCTGTAAGCAGCGATGCTTGCATTGTGCATCTGGCCGGCAAATCATGCATGCGTGCATGCCAAGCAGTTCGGTCAACCGTCAAATGAGGTCAAGCGAGTCAGCAGTCAAGAGTGTTCTGTCAATGCAGTGCCGAGTAGCTAAGAGTGGCTCGTGTGCCCAGCAAGCTTTGGTAGAGCGTAACGAATAGTCTGTGCACTGATCAGAGCGTATCAGCCAGGAAAGGCAGGAACGACTCTGAGGCTGTGTGCCCGCCGCTGCTGCCCCACAGCAGCTGTGCCGAGCCCGGGCAGGCGCGCATCACGCGCTCAAGCGCTTCGCTGCACAGCCGGTTGCTGGCCCCCAAATCGTCCATGCAGCGCGGCCACTCCAGCGGAGCCTCCTCTTCCGCCCGCTGTGCCTGCTGTGCCTGCTGCGCCTGCTGTCCCTGCTGCGCCTGCCCTGCTCGCTCTGGCTCCTCCTCGCCCTCCTCCTCCTCCTCCTCCTCCTCCTCCTCCTCCTCCCCAGCTGCCGCCGCCTCGCCGCTGCTGCTTTGCTCTGCTGCGGGCTGCGAGGGGCCGCCTGCAAGTGCGGAGAAATGCACACGAGTGAAGGCAGCGTGAGAAAGACAGCAGGATTTGCACCGACGCAACCCTTGAAGTGCACTGCCCCAATCAAATTCTAGCAAGCCTGCCCACCTTGGAAGCGCAGCATGGCCTGAAAGGCCGCCAGCACATCGCTGCTGAGGGGGCCGCCCAGGTGCGCCGACAGCTGCGCCGCAAAGCGCGCGTCGCTGGCGGGCCAGTTGGAGGGCCCCAGATCCAGCGCTGGCACCTGCAATTGTGAGGCCATCGCAGCGCAGAGGAAGCGGATGAAAACAACAAGCATGCGCCGCTTGGCGGGCCAGTTGGATGGGCCCAGATCCAGCGCAGGCACCTGCAGAGTCATCGAGGCGAGAGTTGGTTCTCCTGTGGGGAGTGGCCCACGTAGCTGGTGGGCAGGGCGGTGATAGCGTGTCCGAACATGAGAAGGAAGCCGCAGCACATGAAGACGGAAGCTAAGCAGAGTGTCCCGACATGAGAAGAAAGCCGCAGCACAGGCCGCTAAGCACACACCTGGAAGATGGCTCGCATGGCGGTGATGGCCGCCCGCTGGTAGCGCTCCGCCCCTCGCTGCAGGGGCAGGAGGGGGCGGTTGGTGGAAACGCTGGTCAGGTCTGGCTGCTGTGTTTCAGTGCAAGCATGACATGGCGTGCCCAGCCAAGGTTGGGCCACGCCCAGCTTGCGCGCCACATTGCAGCTCCCGGACAAACCACAGTTAAACATAACTCATTTTGGTCTGTGCAGCTGCAGCTGGACTTGCCTGCACCACCTCCAGCAGTCGCTGCAGCACGAGGCGGGAGTAGCGCGGGAACAGCGCGCCGCACAGTGCCTGCAGAATGTTTGGACCGGGAAATGTGTAAGTGATGGCTATCTCATGGCCCCGCAGCCACATACTTCCTGGCAGCAATTACATCCGAAGTATCTTCCCTTGCCCCTCCCCAAACGCTTTGCAACCCCACCCTTTTACCAACTCACCGTGCACAGCGGCGGCAGCCACTGCTCCGCCTCCTCTGCTGCGCCCGCCATGCCCGCCAGCGCCGCCAGCGCTGCAGCCAGGTCTGGCCAGCCCAGCGCGGTGCAGGCCCCTGCAGTCGACTCTAGGAAGCCTTCCACCACTCCTTCTGGACCCACGTCCCGCAGGTGCACGCACAGCCAGGGCAGTGCGGCACCTAGCGAGATCGCAATGCCGGCCTCCAAGTCTCCGAGCACCGCCTCGATGGGGGCGGGCGGCGGCCGGCCATCGGGCGCCGCCAGCAGCAGCCCGTCTGCCAGGCTGAGGCAGGAGAACAGATCCGCGCCGCCGCCCGCTGCCACCGCATCGCACTCCGCCGCCGCCGCCTCAGCCTCCGCAGCTCCTGCCGCCTCGCCGCCGCTGCCACCGTGGGTGCGCCGCCCTGCTGCCGCATTGCAGCGGGCCACTTGGGCTGCCAGCGCGCCCAGCACCTCGAGGGCCAGCAGCTCGGTTTCGGGCTGGAACAAGGCCTTGACCACCAGCTGCGGCAGGGCCAGCCAGGGGCCCAGCAACTCCTCCTCATCTTCATCAGGCTCCTCGGTACCGCCTAATAGACCCTGCGGCAGCAAACAAGAATGTACAGATTGGAAGTGAGCTAAAGTTTGGCACTCGTCCTCATCCGGCTCCTCGGTGCCCTCCTAGTAAGCCCTGCGGGGCAGGTGCATTTTGTGGGTGTGCGATGTCTGTTTCGAGAGGCTGTCAAGCATAGCGCACCCAGCCTAAATAGCAGTGTTACCTGCCAGAACTTACACAGGCAGTGTGCCACATCCCTCGTATCAACCCCAGCGCACCTGTCCCACTGGCCAGATCGCGTCTTCCAAACTCCAGTCCGCTTCGCCGCCGCCAGCTGCCCCACCTCGCTGCCCAAGAGCCGCCGCCAGCCCCAGCGGCTGCCCTCCGGCGTTCTCCTTGTCAGCGTCTGGCTCGTCCTCAGGCAGGGGCAGCATGGCCAGCATGGTGGCTTTCACCACGGGGTCGTTCAGGTCAATCGCCGCCAGCAGCTGTGGGCAGCAGAGAGGGAGGGGCGGGCAAGCAGTTGGTTGGATCACAAGCGGCCATGCACAACTAAACACACTGCAAGCCTCAAAACGCCTGTTTGTTTGGCCACCCACAAGGCGCCGCATCTGGATCAACGGTTGCATGCCCAGCTGCACCACCCAGCCGGCTAGCAACCTTGCAGCATGATCAACAGCAACCTCGCAGCAGCAGGCCCCTCGACTAAACCATACCTGCAGCAGCAGGTGCATGGCCAGCTCCACCACCCGCACCACGCTCGAGTTGAGCAGCGCCACGCAGGCCAGCAGCAGCTGCAGCAAATTGTGGAGCAGTCAGGTTGAGTGCAGCAGGGCAGTGCAGTGGAGCAGTCAAATTGAGCAGCGCCACGCAGGCCAGCAGCAGCTGCAGCAAATTGTGGAGCAGTCAGGTTGAGTGCAGCAGGGCAGTGCAGTGGAGCAGTCAAATTGAGCAGCGCCACGCAGGCCAGCAGCAGCTGCAAACGGGGCGCAGAGAGGCCAGCACATTTCAAGCCAGAGCATTGTGAACGTGAGCATGCGCAGCCATGCAGGCCAGCAGCAGCTGCATCAATTTGAATGGAAGTGGAGCAGTGTAAGGTTGAATGGAACGGAGCAGTGGAGCGGAACAAGCCAGCTGAGAAGCCCACGCACGCCAGCAGCAGCTGCACTAGACCGGGGCAGAGAGGCGCCGAGGGGAGCAGCGATAGGGTTGCCTGCCTGCGTGCCAGCAGGCCAGCCAGAGCGCTGCACGCACAGGCAGTACACGCCCGGACCTGCAGGCAGTACAAGCCGCCCACAAACCCCACCTGCGGGTACAGCAGCGCCTTGGCAGGTTCGGCCAGAAGCCCTGCCAGCAGTGCTCGAAGGGAGCACAGGCACTCCACAGCGGTATCCAAACTTGAGGCATCGCTGTGCCGGCCGCGGCCTGGTGCCAGGCACTTGTGCAGTGCCGCCAGCATGGCGGAAGCTGACTGGGCGCCCAGCACGGGGCGCAGCGCGCAGAAGGCCTGCAAAGAGGTGGGAGACATTTGCAAACGCAGCGGTTGTGGTGCAGCAGAAATTTGGGTGGCAGCAAGCCGCAGCCATAGGTTTCTTACTTGCACGCACAACGCGGCAGGCAGCAAAGGCGCAGCCAGCCCGGGCCAGACATGCCAGCCATACCTGGTGGGAGCGCGAAGCGGCGTGCCGCGAGCGAGCGCCGCACGTCCAGCGCAGCGCCTCTGCGCACCTGCAGCAGCACGAGCAGCAGCAGTAGGTGAGTGTGAATCTGAGATGTTCTACAATCCATGAGCAGCAGCAGTGGTTGAGTGTGAATCTGAGCTGTGCTATGCGAGTCGCTGCCAACTGTGAAGCGCTCAGTATTTGTTTGCAGCCGTGTGCGCAGCATGCACAGCAGCCCGGCCAGCTGCCTCTGCAAGCTTGCAACACCGCCAGCGGCACCAAGTGCATGCAGCAACCAGCCACAAAGCAAGCGCACCAGTGGTCCCGCAGATCTGTGTCGTACACAAAGCACTCGGTGACTGCAGGTTAAAAAGGTGTATGCCGCGCAGTCAGGAAATGGGTGCAGAGCAGAGCCAGCTGATTTCGACAGCTAGTGCTGTGCAACTTATAATCATTCGCCGCGCAGGCACACACCCTTGCAGCAGCGTACGTGCACCCCCCGGCTCACCAGTTCGGACAAACAGGGCCACTGCCGCCGCACTGGGGACCAAGGGGTGCGCCAGGGAGGGCTGCTCCCGCGGCCACAGCTGCTGCCCCAGCCGCGCCTGCGGGGCGGGCGCATTGCACCAGGGCACCGTCAAGGGGTTGCAGCAGCACAGCCAGAAACGTCAACTAGCATGAGCTACGGCAGATATAGGGCACACTACTTGCTACACACCACTTGCTACCACGCCCGCCCCAACCAACCTGCATCTGCGCCACCACATCCGCCACGTCCCGGCACTCTGGCGATGGCGCGCCCGCGCTCTGCAGCACAGCAAACATAAAGTGCCCGTTCAGGTTAATCGGATGAAACAAACAGTAGATCCAACGGGCGCGCACGCGCTCTGCAGCACAAGCGGGAGCCAGAGTGGCCAGATCAGGCTAAAAGTCAAACTTGAGCCAAGCTCAAAGCGACGGTGATTATATCCCTGGGGTAAAGGTTGTGCCGTCGCACAGCAGCTGCGCCGACGGCTCGGCAACTGAGTGAGTGCGGCCTTGAGCAACCCCCAAGCGTCACCTGCGCGGCCTCCAGTGCTGGAGAGACAGCGAGTAGAGCAGGTAGACCAGCACTGCTCATCAAACCCCTCAATACAACCAATACACTGTACTGTACTTTGTATGCTAGCCACACCTGCGCCGCCTCCAGGTGTTTCAGCGATAGTGAATAGAGCAGGTAGACCAGCAATACCAACAAGCCTTGAGGAGCAAACATTTCAATCATATTCTGCTAAGATAGCCCCACACCTGCGCCGCCTCCAGGTGTTTCAGCGAGAGCGAATACAGCAGGTAGACCAGGAGCTGCTGGCTGTCGCGCTGCACGATGGGGTTGAGCGAGTCGGCGTTCATCAGGCACACGTGCAGCAGCTGCAGGGGGGTGAAACATGACAAAGTGCTCAGGAATAACAGGTGAGGGTTGAGCGAGTCGGCGTTCATCAGGCACACGTGCAGCAGCTGCATGCGGGTTCAACGGGCGGCTGCACAGAGTCAGTCCGTGCCGAAGAAGGGCGGGGCATGCCTGGGACTGTGCGAGTCCAAACGCATGCGCCACAGCTGCCAAGGGCGTGCAGTAAAAAGCGCAGCAGGTATCTCAGGGGATGTGCAAACAGTGCCAGCACACCTGTGGCAGGTGCTGCCGGAACTCCTCGTCGTGCTCGTAAGCCACCTCCACCAGCAGGCCCAGCGCCATCTCCGGCCGGGTGAGCGGCAGCCTGCATGGGGGGTGCCAACAAGAGCTGCCAGACGCTTGGTGTGGCAAGAATATACATGCTCCACAAAACTATGCTGCAAGACGAGCAGGTTGCCAGCCCTTGGGCAAAAACTTGCCCAACCCCAGCAACATGCCAACCGATGCCCAGCCCGCCCACCTGCGCCCCCCGCCCGCCTCGCCGCCTCCACCGCCGCCCTGCCGGCTCAGGCTGTTTTGCCTGCTGTCAAAGCTGGACCGTGCATCGCTCATCGAAGCCGACTTGCTCAGCAGGCCCGCAGGGGCGCCCGCAGCGCCCCCAAAGCTGCCGCTGCCGCCGCGCACGCTGCCCTCTCCTCCGCCCGCGCCAGCAGCGCTGCCGCCGTTGCCGTCTGCCCAGGCTGCCTGGCTCTGACTGCGCAGCAGCGCTTCGAACAAGTTGAGCCGCCGGCCGCCACCGCCGCCACCGGCTGCGCTGCCGGGTGTGCCTGGGCGGGACCCTGCATCGCTGCCGCCGGCCAGCAGAATGCTGGAGGCCGAGAGGCGGTGCAGCGTGGGCAGCTGCGGCTGCAGCTGCGAGGGCTGCGAGCGCTTATGGTGATACTCCAAAATCTGGTGAGCAGGGGACGAAGAGGAAACACGGCAACTCAGCCTCTCGATCAAGGCAGCAGAGCACAGCATGTGAAACGACACCCGGCATGGGCATGCAGCATAATTCTGCAACCTCCACAGGCAGCAGCTGCACAGGGTTTGCTGGGTGGCAGCAGCTGGAAACAAAGCACTTCCCTTGATCAGCGCAGCCAGGACAGCAGGGCAGTCTTACCCGGGGCGTGGCGTCAGGGGTGCGGCCTGCATATGGGGAGGCTGAGTCACCCGCTTCTTCGTGCGGGTCTGGCTGAGAAATCTGCTGCAGCACCTGCAGAGAGTGGATGGGTGGGTGGGCAGCACACAGTGGATGGGTGGGCAGCGCAACGTTGATGATTGCCAGCCGCAGGCGGATGGGTGGGCAGCAGGCAAACATATTGGCAGGCAGGCGAGCGGCGGCGCCTCAGGTGAGCACAGCGAAGAGGCATCCTACTACATAGGTGACACCCAGGCCCAGGCTGTTACTCTCAGCATTTCATGGCTGGTTTTTGTGGCTTGCCTCATACACCAGGTGGCCGATGGTCTGCTTGGGCGCCACGCGCGACAGGTACAGCACCACCTGCAATGCACATCAGGGGCAGTTTATTGATGAAGAGCACTGAGTGTGATTGAGGAAGGGCAAATCGCGAGCGCGCGACACGTACTGCACCAGCTACACAGCAGGAGCGACTGGCACACGATTGGTCGGTGAAATCGGCAAACTAGCGATTGCAGCAGGCGCCGCAACAAGATTAGTTGTGTCACACCAAACATGCCAGCCAGGCGCACACCTCTTTGCCAGTGGCGGCCACGGCGCCGGCATTCGCCCCGGCCGCGTCCTCCTTCAGGCCTCGGTCGATGAGGAAGTTGAGAGAGGGCACGATGTTGAGGCGGTTGGCTGCCAGCGTGGCCCACAGCTTCTGCGGCAATGAAAGTGGCGGATCGGCATTGGGGACCAACAGGTGAGTCGCACGGCATTCAGCAACAGGTGCAACTGCGCACCGCCCAAATGCAAACCCAACAATGTTCCAAACCCATGATTCAAAACACACAAGGGAAAGCCCAGGAAATGCATAGCGAACGATGGAAGTTACAATGACCCACCTCGTATGCTTGCCGCTCCGCCTGCTGCGCCGTGATGTTGTAGAGGGACGTGAGCAGCACCTCGCTCCACTGGTCCTCCAGCTGTGGGATAAGAGGAGGTGGTGGAGCAAGAGGGCGGATGTGAACTGTGACCAGCGCAAAGCGACTTACAGTGGTAGCTTGCCGCTCCTTCAGCTGCAGTATACGGGTGCAATGTGCGCCCCTGTCCTGGCCAGGCGCTGCTGCTGAGTTGAGTTGCCAAGCCTTGCCAGCTGCTAACCCAGCCATAACCCCCCTTGCCTGGGTCGGGATGGTGATGAACTCCAGCCAGGGGCAGAGGGAGAGCAGGGCGCCAGGGCCCGACCCCAGTGAGGCCAGCTGGCGGGCCAGCACCTCGATCGCCACGGCGTCACTGCAAGCAGCATGAAGTCGGAGCTTTAGGCTATGTAACATCTCAGGTGCAGCTGGCGGGCCAGCACCTCAATAGCCACGGCATCGCTGCAGGAAAAAACCATGGCCACTTGTTGGTAAGGCGGCTTCACTCACCTCCACGCCCCTCCCCAGCTTCAACCGCCGCCAGCCACCCACCCGCCAGATCAAGCAATGCCCAACCAAATTTACAGTCGCCCGCCCAACTGGCTCAACCGCCGCCCACCCACCTGAGTGCGTGGTGCTCCCGGGCAAGCCGTGCCGACAGGCGCAGCTGATATGTGGCATATGAGTTGGCCAGGCTGCCAACAACCACTGTGCCCTCCGCGGTCGGCGGCAGCGGCGCCACAGCGCCATCCGCCTCGCTGCAGAAGGTTTGGGAGCAGGCAGCAAGGGGTGAGCAGCCAGGCATGTCGTTGTGCGTGCAACGCACCAGCGGCTTGCAGAGCGTGCCCAATACGACAGCACCTGATTGCCAGGGCGCTAGCACTAAACAAGGGCCCCGCTGGGCCAGCAGCACCCAAACCAGACAACCCTCAAATCAAGCGCTGTGTCCGCTCACCTGTACCGCGACTCGCGGCCCCATGCGCGGCGGGCCAGCATGCTCAGCAGGCCGCGCGCAGCGTCCCGCACCTGCTGGGGAGCAGGCGGTACCGCTTTAGGTCTATGCACGAATTGCATCCAGCGGACTCACCTCCTGCCGCTGGTCCACGATGCAGTGCAGCACCAGCGACACACCAAAGCAAGCCACTATCACACGGAAAACTGAGTAATACGTAAATTTGCACTCACCTCCTGCCGCTGGTCCACGATGCAGTGCAGCACCAGGGACACACCAAAGCAAGCCACTATCACACGGAAAACTGAGTAATACGTAAATTTGCACTCACCTCCTGCCGCTGGTCCACGATGCAGTGCAGCACCAGGGACACGCCCACGTGCTCCGGCAGCGGCAGCGGCCGCTGGGCGTACACCTCGGTCAGCACCTGCGGGGGCATGACCGATGGCAGGTTGCTGAGCAAAACAGGCCATGGCGCACTGCCGATAGTCACCTTCATGTGCGGTAACTAGCTGAAGCCCACGATGCACCATTTCCTTGCCTGGAAGTATCCCGCGGCCACGCGGCGGTCGGCCGCGTACGAGCGGTCGACAAACACGGGGGCCAAGTCTCCATTGCTCTGTGTGCGGGCAACGCAGAGGGCAGGTGACGTTAAATAGGAACGCGCAGACAGCTGCTCGCCACGCGTGCAAAATCAGCAGGTACAAAACATGCAGCGCGGCACACAACCGCCGCCATAGTCCCGCCCTGCCCCACTTCACCCGCCCACCTGCAGCAGGTTGGTGAGCGCGGAGCGAGCCACCACCACCTTTGGAGGGCCCCAGTCTGCCAGCCGGGCGGCCGAGGGCTGTGCCGCCAGCATGCGGTCAATCCAGGCAAACACGCGGCCCTACGGGGTAGGCAAGTACCCGGAGCCAGGGAGGTAAATTAGTTGCATTGATGCGCCGCCAGCATGCGGTCGGTCCAAGCGAACACGTCGCCCTGTGGTGGATTCTGTAAGGGAGGAACGGCCAGAGTCTGCAAAAACAATGGAAATACTGCCCCAACCCGCTTTATTCCATTGCTGAAAAGCGCTGGCCCCATACCAACCCTCGTGTGCACGCCTCACACCCAGCCCAGCCTACCTGTGGGTTGCGGACGTCGGGTGCGAACAGCGGCCCCACCAGCATGGCGCTCATGCCCAGGTACGCCGCATGCTCCAGCACCTCTGCATGGGAATGAACCACTGCTGGGCTTTGGTCAGAGCATGCACGCCGGGCATGTGGTAAGAGGGATTCTGCCAGTACTGAGCACCAGCAATGCGCGCGAAGCCGCGTTTCTGGCGTCACCAAACGATCTACTTAATACACAGCGGTTGCCGTGTCCCACCTGAGCTGTCCACCATGTCGCTCTCCACCACGCGCCCCGTGTTCTCGTCCTTGATGCGCGCCTTGGCTGCAACGAGTAAGAGGCACGTACACGAACGCGGTGAAGCTCACATGCGATGATTACAAGGCACGGGGCGTACTGCCGCCCGCTGATAAGTGGAGCGGCCTGGGCAGACCATGCCAGGCTCACCCTGGTTGACGATGCGGCGCAGGTCAGTTTGGAAAACACCCAATGTCCCGACGATCACAGAAGCACGATGGTTGAGAACTATCACACTACTGCAGGTGCCCACCCACCCTGGTTAACGATGCGGCGCAGGTCGTTGCGGAACTGGCCCGGCGTCTGCGCCTCCTCGCAGTATAGCGAAAACATGTCGTAGAGCGAGCGCCGGGTCTGCAGTTGTTGATGGGTGGAAATTAAGCAAACAGCAAATACGTGTTGCAGAACAGTGTGAAGCAGTGGAGCGAGAACATGTCGTAGAGCGAGCGCCGCGTCTGTGTGTGTGGATCACGAAAGGTTCAAACACATCTGGCTGTGATTTGGGCAGTGAAGTGGAGAATCAAGCAGCTGCAGCACGCGCTTTCACAAGAAGGCAAATATGGCGCCAGGCCGTCCGCCATTCCAGCAAAGAACGGACCAGCATTGACACGGCTTGCCTTGTCGGGGAACGCGGCCGGCAGCGCCTGCCCCAGCTGCAACCCGCACTGACGGGCCACGGAGCAGAGGCAGTAGCGCAGCTGCTGGAGCTCGGGAGACACGTCGGCGGTGGAAGTGATGAAGCGGGCGGTTTCGATGACAAACTCGCTCAGCTTGTTGCGCACCATCTGCAGTTCAACGGACACGCAGAAAAGTGGCAGTGTCTGTTGTCAAATCCGTGACAGGTCTGCTGCTGTTGCGCCCATCACTATCAGAGAGTGGCCTCCAACTAGGGTAGCTGTTATAAAGGCGGAGTGTCTGAGGGTCCAGGGCCTGCCTACTGCTGCCCGCAAAAGGCTCAGCTCACCACATTGTCCGCCAGGCTGCCGGGAGGCAGGTTGTTGGCCAGCATGCGGGTCAAGTGCGCGTGCGCCAGCCGAACGTCGTCTCGCTTGGGCGCGCGCCGCCCCATGCCCGGCACAGACGGCATAGTGATGGCCTGAAACGAAGCAGCAATAAAACGCTTGTTAAGATGTGATACGATGTGTTGTTTGGTCAATTTGGTGGCAGGGGGCAGAGCCGGCGGCAGAGCGGCCTTGCTTCAGCTCTTGCCTCATGCGATCAGCGCAACCGCTCGCTCTGCGTGGCTGTGTGCTGTCGCAGCATGCACCCACTCTGCATGCTGCCCCACCACCCGCTCACCCGCTGCATCTGGCGGTCGGGGTAGTCCTCTGCAAGCACAGCCGACTCAGCCAGCACGAGTGCGTGGCAGGCTGGGTGCATGTTGCCCAGGGCCAGCACTGCAGTGGCCTGCAATAGACAACAGGGGGTTTAGCATAATTGAGTTGAGTGACCAAGCGAAATGCTACTGCGGTAGCCCTGCGTTTTAGGAATATCAACAAAGCGCAGCAAGTTGAACAGTGGCCGAGCCAGCTGCAAGTCGGCAATGTGGTCGCGCAGCATTGGGGTCAAGAGGCTCATGCAAGACCACAGCATGCACAGCGTACCCCCAGCGCACCTGCTGCTGCTCCGCCCCGCTGCGCACGCTGGCCACCAGCAGGCGAATCAGCTCCCGGCTGGTCAGGCTGCGCTCTCCCAGGCGAGACGCGTCCAGCAGGGGGGCGGCAGCCAGGGCCATGCAGTATGCTCGAGCCAGGTGATCGGCCTTGGATTCGGGCGGCAGCACTTGGCGGCCGTTGGAGTCCAGGGACAGCAGGGACTGCGAGGCAAGCAGCAAGGATCGTGACCGTGAGCAAAGCAGAAAATGGGCGCCAGGCATGGCATCGCCGGGAGGCCGGGTGTCAGGCGGGCAGCACCCACAGGCAAGTGCAGCACGATGTCTCTGCAGGCATATCTGCACACCCCAGCTGCCGTGCACCAATCTGCCAAATCAGCAGACTGCCAGTGGAAAACCGCTTGCCTGCAGATTAGCAATGATTTCAGGTGGCCAAGTGGGCTTTCACAGGCCATGCATCCACGAATGCAAGTCATCGAAACAAACTACCCGCTGCTTGACAATGATCTGCATCCCAGGTGGGCTTCTGCATCCCTCAAGACAATAGCTGCATGCCAAAAACAGCAAAATACTTGCCTGCAGCTTGGCAATGATCTCCAGGTGGGCGCTGCAACCCTAACAGGCCATGCATCCACGCATAAAGTTCAGCGAAAGCTACCCCTCAGGAAAATGTGCCTGCAGCTTGGCGATGGTCTCCACTCAAGTACCAAGTACTATATGCCAACAAACAGCAGAAAAAACCTGCCTGCAGCTTGGCAATGATCTCCAGGTGGGCGGGCCAGGCGCTGGGCTCGCTGCGCTGCCACATCTCCCGCATCACCTCGCACACGCAGCGCGCCCAGCGCACGTGGTCCTGTGACAGGGCAGAACAAGACGTAAATGCTAGTCAAGGGCTACTAGGGTTCGGCATCACCTCGCACACGCAGCGCGCCCAGCGCACGTGGCCATGTGGTGAGGCAGGGCGGGACATGTTGAACAACATTAGCTCGAATCCTGCTGGTTGCCTCAGTGGTAGCTGGCCGGTTCCTCTCACTAAGCCAAGTTGCTTTGCCAGCCTCCACCGCAGCCCTGCATGCACATTACCTCAAGCCAATAACTCACATCTAGAGTCTGTGTGCGCGCCATGCAATCCTCCAGCCCCGGCGCGCCCTCCGGCAGCGGCCGCCAGTCACGCCACAGGTCGGACCACCGGCCAAAGTCCCAATAGCAGCGGGCCACGATGGCGGCGCCGCTCCTGCGGTTGGTTGGTGGGGCGGTGGGTGAGAACGAATGCAATTGCGTTTGACTTGGGCGCCGATCCTCACACCCTGCACATCAAACTGCTTATTCCAGCTCGCCTGTCGATGACGTCAGCCGCATACACCACCCGAGGCCTGCCGCTGGGCGTGGCAGGCACGCTCTCCCCTGCTGCGCCTGCTGCGTCCCCGCCGGGCCCAGCATGCGCAGCGTGCACAGCGGTGGCCCGACGGCTGGGGAGCCCCGCCCGGGAGGGTAACCCAGAGCGGCTGCCTGGAGTGGGCAGCGCACTGCTGGCTGTGCTAGGCACGCTGTCACCCCCAGCATGGTGCATGGTGCTGCGCTTGCTGCTGGGCTGGGGCGGGGAGGCCAGGGTCTTGTGCAGCTCCCGGGCGGTTCGCATGAGCTCCACGCCCAAACGCCGCACCTGCGGCAGGGGATGTGGAGAGCAGCAGGTGGTAAATGGGTTCTGAGAGGAACATTGCTCATACAAACCCTGCCAGGTACACACTGGTGTACCATGCAGCAGGCAGCAGACCCCCAGCAGGAAACAGTCCCATGCTGCCTCACCTCCACATCGGTACTGCACAGCAGGACCAGCGCGGTGCCCTCCACACGGTGCAGCGAGTCAAAGGCAGCTAGCGGCTGCGGCGCCTCCCCTGCCGCAGGCGGCGGCCACTCTGACACCGCCAGCCCCATCCACGCGCGCAGCAGGCTGCATGGTTTGGCAGGCGGTTCACAAAAGCCGAGAGTCAGCAGGTTGTAGGGTGGCAGAATCGCAGCTTGGCCACCCGCCAGAGAGCAGCCATATGCAGTGGAAAACACATCTCTCAAGGCACGCTTTGCAACCCGCACCAATTGACAAATGAACCACCACCATGCAACTTGAATTCAAACCAAAAGACCAAAAGCCCCAGCCTCTTTCACCTAAGCAGCAGGTTGAGCGAGTCCTCGAGAGCGCTGCGCCTTGCAGGCCGCACAACCGATGCAGCCAATTCAACCGCCAAAACAAACGCGTACATCAGTACATCAGTTTTTACCTGAGCAGCAGGTCCAGCGAGTCCTTGATGACCTGGGCATGCTCCTCTTGGATGCGCACCACAAACGCGGCAAACGCGCCCACCAGCTTGTCGCGCAGCGCAGGCAGCACGCGCATGCAGCGGCGCAGCACGGTCTTGGACACCTGAACGATGATGAGGAAGAATACATGCTAGGTTAACAGAAGAACGCAGCGCGGGCAGCACGCGCATGCAGCGGCGCAGCACCGTCTTGGGCACCTGCAGGTGGGCGGCGGTGGGGCAGAAGAAATGCACGTTTGTCGGCAGCCGCGCATAAATGGCAGCACGCGCGAAGCCTGTGCCCCAGCACCCTCGCCCGTGCACCCTTCTTGTACCTGGCGCATCGAAGCCTCAGAGTGGATGGTGTACCCAGGCAGGTCCTCGCAGATGGCGCCCGAGGCCCAGTGCTCGGGCATGATGAAGGGCACGCACTGCGTTGAAAAAGGTATGGAACATGATGATGAATGTAACGGCCAGGTGTTGAATTTGACAAGGGTACGTACTGCTCTTGATGTCCCAGCATGATGAAGGGCACGCACTGCGCGGGACAAACAGGAAAAGATGCCAAAATCAGGATAATAAGATGCGTGCCAGGTTGTGCCACGAGTGATACACCCAGTGTCCCAGCATGATGAAGGGCACGCACTGCACAAGGGAGAAACCACTGAGGTTAATTCCCTGAGAGGGCATGTGGTGAAACACCGGGTGCTCGGGCATGATGAAGGGCACGCACTGCACAAAAGGAAAGACACAGCGTAACAAAATTACAAGAAGCAGGTATGCAACTTGAACGAGAAAGATGTGCCTAAATGTGTGCAAAAATGGGCAAACCAAAGCTCTGATCTCCCAAGCTTGCCCTGCTCAGTGCTCAGACAGGTGTGCACAGCATACCCAGTCGCTGGTGCGCTTGCCACTGCAAAATGCTCCCCAGGTTACCACATGGAGCGCAATGACAAACACCTGTTATGCAGCGCACTCGGCCGCAACAAATGCGATCTGCCACATAATTCCACATAATTTTGAACGTCTCTTTACGTTCGGTTCACCTGGAGTGCCATGACAAACACAGGCAGCGCGCCCAGCCGCTCCCGCCCCACAGCCTCGCTGGCCCTGCGGCACGTGGGTTGGGCAGGCAGCGCAGCAGGTAGGTTAGATTGGGTGAACCGCGACGAGGGCAGCTTGAGAGCTGATGGCGTGGGTGGCCGATCCCCAAAGATTGTGTGTGTTCAAATCATGATCGGAGATCAAGATCGAGACTCTGTTTTCTACATAGATGTCCCTGAAATGACAGGACTGCACTTGTTTATGCTGGTGACGCGCAAAAAGCCGTAGAGCGTGTGGGAGGCAATCAAAAATCTATAAAGAAGATTATTTACTGGTAAAAGGACCCTCACTTGTTCATGCTGGTGACGCGCGAAAAGCCGTAGAGCGTGTGGCAGGCGGTCATCAGCTTGCCCAGTGCGCCGGCCACTCGGGGCATCAAGTGTGGTGCTCCATAGGCAGCCAGCGGATTGTAGCCTGGGAGCGGAGGGGAAGGGTGAGGCAAGAGGGCTTTCCAGGCAGGCATGGCAAGGTGGCTCCTGGCATACGAGGTGTCTGATGCACAGCATGCAAGCCAGTTTGCGATCAATGAGCGAGTGCAGCCCCAGAAGGCCGCATGCACCACAACTGCTCCAGCAAGGCATGCAGTATGAGCTAACCCAAAGCCGGAGCACACACACCCTGCTTGGCCAGCACCAGCAGCTGCGAGATGGCTTCGTCAGGAGGCACCCACACGCCGGCAGCCCCCACACGCTCCAGAGCTGCCGCTGTGGCGGGCAGCTCAATCTGCAGTTGGGAGACGGGACAGACAGACCGCACACTGGGGCATACAGCACAGCTGCAATGAACTGCAGTGTGTGTCCTGGTTGCTGGCCTGCCCCCAAGCAACTCCGCAGTCGCTCAGGCAGCCCCACTGCGAGCTGAGCTGCCCCTCCCTCGGCCACCGACGGGACCACGAGATCAGGCGGCGGTGCTCTGCATGCACACATCCATGAACAGGATGCGGCGTACCTCCGTAGCCTGCCCCTCCAGCCGCCCCGGCACAGCCGCCAGCATGGTAAGCAGGGCCATCAAGCCGGCCATCGGCGCCTCCCAGTTGGTGCCTGCAAGGGTGTGTCGATGCATGCAAATTGGTGGGTTTATGTGCAGACCAGCAGCAGCGGCTCTTCAGCCCTGCCATAGGCGCCTCCCTGAATCACACTGTGCTCAAGTTGCAAACACTTAGCGAACGGCGTTATACACACCTGCTTGTAGATCCACGTGCGGCAGCTCCAGCAGAACGTCCCCCAGCAGAACTGAATGATCCCTTTGTGCTGTGTTGCCAACACTTTGCTAGCTTTAATACAGACCTGCTTGAAGGTCCACGTGCAGCAGATCCAGCAGAATGTCCCCCAGAACGAACTCAGGCAGGTGGGGCGCCACAGCTGCGCACAGCTGGCGCATCTGCAGAGGGAGGGTGATAAGCGGCCAAGCAGTGGGGGTGGGATGGAAAGGGAGCGCAGGGTTGCTGAGGGGGGACTCAAAGATGATGGCAAAGAAGATGGTTAAAAAAGAACGGAATGCCACAGCTGTAGAGGTTTCAGCAAGCCGGAAGAATCAGTCGTCATGTGCAGCACAGCACGCAGCGCACAGCGCAGCAACGCAAAGCGCAGCGCAGCACAGCACCCAGCACTCACCAGCTCTTGCTGCTCAGGTGCTGGCAGGCCGCCCTTCACCATCGCCTGCACTGCCGGCTTGACGCCCCGCCCCAGCCACTTTGACATGCGGGCTGCAGGTACAGAGCACAGCAATGGCCAAGGAGGGTCGCGATGGGCTGGCAGGCGTGAAATGCATCGTCGCTGTGGCAAACAGGCTGCAGGGACCCACAATGCAAAAGTTCCAACATCCGAAAACCGGGCCCAACAAGGCACCCTGCCCTGCCCACCCACCAGCATCACTTTTGGGCGACATGCGGCGGATGAAGCAAGCCGACACGCGGCAGATGCACAGCAGCGCCATGGACGCCACTCGGCCCTTGAGCAGCTTGTGGCACTGCAGGCATGGATGGCACAGGCATGGTTTCAGACAAGCACCAAGTCAGGCATACACAGGAACAGCACAGAGGCAGCGGCATGGACGCCACTCGGCCCTTCAGCAGCTAGTTTGCACTGCACAGAAGAGGCATGGTGTTGGTACAACGCCTGTTAAAAAGATGCACACACAGGTTGCAAAGGCCAGCGCGCACATGGCGTGCATGCCTTGGGCGACCGTTGGCACTGCAGGCAAAGGCGGCGTGACTACGGATAAAACCACCCATATAAATAGATGCTCAGCCCATCACCTGGTCGATGAAGCCATCGATGCTCTGCACCAGCTGGTCGTGGTGCTCCACGCACATCAGCGCCGCCACCACCGGGAAGCCCGACAGCACCTGCAAAAATGAGGTTACCAATCATCGGGCAGCTTAGGCGGGCATGCACATCAGAGCCGCCGCCACCACGGAGAAGCCCGACAGCACCTGCAGACATGCAAAGAACATGCAGTCATGATGCAGCGACCAGCAGACGGACCGCTTGTGCACACCAGCACCGTTACCCAGTGGCAACCCCCGACAGCACCTGCAAAAATGTAGTCAATACTCAACCAGCAGCTGGGGAAGCCATGCACAACAGCGCCGCCGTCTGCTTTACAAAAGCACCAGAGGGGCACACGTACTGCATCCTTGCCTGCTTGCTCTGCTTGTTGGCCCAGCGCAGCAAGTCGGTGCGGAGCTTGGTGACCTGAAAATCATGAGAGAGGAAAGCCAGCAACGGTCAGCAGCAGACGGCCCGATGGGTAAGGGCCCGACAAGTCTGCAGGCGAGGAAATGTTTCAGCGGAAACAGGCATACTCTGCCAGACCAGGCCGGAAAAAGGGCAGGCTGTTTCAAGCAGCTCGCAGGCAGTGGCGCACAATTCCCGCAGTCCTGCACATGCGCGCGCTGCATGCAGACATACCAACAAAGGCTTCGCACCTGCTGGAAGAACTGTGTGCGCAGGCCCGGGTCCAGATCAGCTCCAAACTCGCTGCAGTTGCGTGGGGTGGGAGATGTAAAGCTGATGACCCGCCCAAGCTAAGAGCCAACAAGCAAGAAAGCAGGCATGCACTGGCAGTCACTGTCTGCTGCAACCTGCCGCCATGTTGCAGTACCACGCAGGCAGGGCAGCAGGACAGCATCAGCAGCCTAGCAGGTAGTGCAGTGCGGCAGCCAATGCGTGCGGAGCGTGCAAAGCATGCTCTCAGCTTGCCTGGGGTCGCCTCGGTCTGCCAGCGGCTGCAGCACTCCTGCCAGCATGTCACAGATCGCCTGCAGCAATTAACACAGCGCAGAGCACGCGCTGATGTTCTGAGAGCTGCAGTAGCTTGTAGTGAATACCGCAGGCAAGAGCTACAGCAGCAGCGGCGTCAGCGGCAGTACGTTGCACAACCCTGTCGCCTGATGCACCCACCCAATGCACCTACTGCTCCCGCAAAACCTCACCTGCTGCACCCGCGACTTTTTGTCGGGCGCCACATGGTTGAGCGGGTGCGTCACCCTCAGAAACTCCAGGCTTGCCTCCAGCTGCAGTGCGTAAGGAATGTGGTGACGAGGAGGTGGGCAGACAGGCAAGGCATGCAGCAGCACAGACACTGCATCCTCTCCCTCGGCTGCTTGCATAAAATAAACGAAGCGATGGATTGAGTGCAGTGCAAGGCAGCCGGCACAGCTGATATGCACGGCGTGCCTGTGCATGCAAGCGAGGGAGCCCCCCAACCTGCCACACCAAGGCACCAGGGTGCAACCACCCAGCCCACCTGCGCCGGGGTGTCTGCTGAGAGGCGCACCAGGCGCATGCCGTGGCACAAGTCATACAGCTGCTGGCGGGCGGGGGAGTTGGAGTCTGCGGCAAGCAAGGGGGCGAGTAGGCAGGGCCGTATGGCATGGAAACTGGGCATGGACAGTGCTTGCTTGCGTGCATGTTGAGTTGGAGTCTTGCGGCAAGCAAGGGGGCAAGCAGGCAAGGTGGTATGGCATGGACACTGCTTGATTGCACGCAAGACTGAGTGGCAGCCGCTGCGGGGCACGCCGGCAAGAGCAGGCGTGGAATGGAACACACGGCATGGTAGGCTGCAGCTGGGATGGGATGACCGACAGGCCGAGAGTCCCACCACACGTAGCACAACATTACTGCCTCAAACTTTGTGCACCCCAGGAGCGCTGCTGCCAGAGCTGTGCACACGCGGTGCAGCGCACAGCTGCAGCAGCGGCACCACAAGCCCGCACAGGTGTGTCCCAGCAGAGGCTGGTCAGCATAGCAAGTCAGTTTGCGAGCGCCCACCTGCGCGGATGAGCTTGCTCAGCTCCCCCATCCAGCGCTGAGTGATGGAAGACAGGCGCAGCGGGGACAGCGCGCCTAGCAGGCCCGATGCGGCGGCGACCACCTGCGGAAAGCGGGTATGAACCAGAAAGTGTTACCAGGCGCAGGCACTGCCCCTCAGCAAGTGGCATGGCGGACGTTCAAGCATTGCCATCTGCAGAGCAAACATGTGGTAACGGCAAAGGTCAGTCAGGCACTGCCGTAGTTGCGTGAAATCCAACAGGTGTGCCGAAGAATGGCTGCCGGTGCCACCGCCGCTGCAGCTGCCATTGCAAGCTGCATGCAATGGCTGCCGCTGCCTCTGCTCCTGCCACGCATTCTCACCCAGTTCTTGTGGTTCTTGGGGTCTGGGAAGGCCAGGTTGGCGTCCCCAGCCAGCAGCCAGTCAAAGGCCAAGTCCTCCAGATCTCGCCCCTTCTGCTGGCTGAGGTGGGTGGGGGCAGCACCCACCACCCGGGCCGCAGCCTCTAGGAAAAGCGCCTCAATGGTCAGCTGCAGGGCGTTGCAGGGTTGGGGACAGTGAGCACAACGACACTCTGCACACCGGTGCGATCAATCACACGCAAGCCATGATGCGCTTGGCAAGCCGGGAGACCGTCTAACACCCTGCACCAATTAGCGGCGGCGCGTCCATACCTCGCCGCTGGCATGCTGCTTGTGTGGCATGAAACATGCATGAAGCACCAGCAGCACCCGACTGCCCACCCAATCTGACAGCTGGCCTGCCGGCAGCCGCACCTGCTTGCGCTGCCCGGCCATGTCCTTGCGCTGCCCCAGCTCGTCCAGCATCGCCTGCCGCCAGCTGAACAGCTGCTCCAACAGGGAGGGGCCTGCCTGCGGTGCCGCCGCCTGCTCACAAGGGAGCGGGGTGGGGCACATGTGCGTGCAGTCACAGGCGTGGGCATGCAGCTATGCACCCCACAGGACATGGCATGGCACACGTGGTTGTGCTGCAGGCCTGGAGCAGGCAGGAAGAAGGCGTGGGCTGGCACAGCTTGCAAGTGCAACCGAGCGGCGGCTGAACCGCCGCCGCCAACCGCAGGCGGCGACCCACCTCCAGGCCGTCCAGCAGCTTGCCGCATGCTGAGTCTGTGCCAATCACTTCCTTGTCCTGCGAGGGGCATGGGCGTGCGGCCCGTCAGAGGCAGGAGGGAGACGGGCGGCGCGCGAGCAGGTGGCCGCGTGCCCTGCGTCCCGGTGCGGGATGCCCGACTCACCAGCGCCTGTCGAGCGTACGTCTGCAGCTGCAGCAGGATCGCCTCGCCCACAGAGGCGGCGAACGCCATGTTGCCAAGCGCCGTCACGGCACTGCAGTGCGATCTCCGGCCATGGGGTGCGGCGATCGCGTGATCAACAGCTGTGGTAGCGACAGGCGGGGCCAAAGGCCCCCGCATGGGACGCCACGTCGACCGGCAGCAAAGAATAAGGCGGCTATCACTTCCACTCGGCCAATGATCGCGTGCTGAAACTTGGAACACCATTTAGCGTTGCACGCACACCGCTCCAACGCACACCAGCGCTTCCGAGCACCTCGTTCGCTGCGAGTGGCGCACTAGCGGCCTTACAAGCGCTGCCACTAAAAGCGGTACGCTACTCAGCCACATTTGGACAGCGCCCAGGCAGAATCCACTGCCAGCTGCCGCGCCGCCGCCGCCACGCCGCCCAGCTGCCGCCGCCTGCCCCTCTGCCACAGGTGATGTGTGGCCGCACCCGCGTCTCGCTGGCACCCGACCAGGTGCTGCGGGCGGCTGGCACGGCGCGCTGGGTGAACCGTGAGGCCTACCAGCCCTCCTACAACGTCTCGCCCGGCTCTGCAACGCCCGTGGTTGTGGCGGGCGGGCCGGATGGCGTGCAGGTGCAGACGATGAGGTGAGGCATTGCTATTGGCGTGGAGGCAGCTGACTGCTCACCAGCTGTGACCGCCTGTGCAACCTTTAGACGGGGAGCTGTCTCTCACTCACCCCTGCCGTGCTCGCTGCTGATCTAATAGCCTGCCTGCCGCCCTGGCTCCGTTGCTTGCCACAAGTCAGGTGGGGCCTGGTTCCATCGTACACCAAGAAGGACAAGCGGCCCGACTTCTGGCGCATGGCAAGTTGCAGTATTACTTTGCATGCCGCGTTGCTGCTGCTGCGCCCTGCAGGGGCAGTTATCAGCATGAACAGGATGGTGCACACACTCCCTGACCCTGCCCTGCTGGCAGCCAGTGCCTGCTGAGCTCCCACAGCTGCTGCTGAGAGAGATAAATGCCACTGATTAGTAGCAGCAGCTCACACAGCCTGCTGCCCAGGG
>VFQO010000313.1_pt1 | contig 56320 bp, 62 predicted proteins | sample 3512331 | NCBI WGS metagenome assembly VFQO01 (sample SAMN10412371, study PRJNA504923) | tailings metagenome | isolation source: Replicate 3 from Balatoc abandoned mine | place: Philippines: Itogon, Benguet | collected 2017-08-28 | reverse complement strand
TCGGTGATGCTGAACGAAGCCGGTGGCGTGCTTGATGATCTCATCGTCTATGCGCCAACGGTGCAGCAGCCCGAGCTCTGGCGCGTCATCGTCAACTGCGGCACCCATGACAAGGACCTGGCCTGGATGCAGGCGCAGGCAGCAGCCTTCCGTGTCACGCTGCATGAGCGCACCGATCTGGCCATGCTGGCCATCCAGGGCCCGCAGGCGCGGCAGCTGGTGGCGGCGCAGTATCCGGCGCTGGCTGATCTGGTGGGCAGCCTGGAGGCATTCCAGGGCTGCGAGACTGCCGATGGCTGGTTCGTGGCACGTACCGGTTACACCGGCGAGGATGGTCTGGAGATCATTCTGCCGGCCACGGAAGCGCCGTCATGCTGGCGCTTGCTGGTGGCGGCGGGCGTGCTGCCCTGCGGCCTCGGTGCTCGCGACACGCTGCGCCTGGAAGCCGGCATGCCGCTGTACGGCAATGATCTCGACGAGCAGCACTCGCCGCTGACCTCGATGGTGGGCTGGAGCGTGGCCTGGGATCATGATTTCATCGGTCGCGATGCGCTGCTGGCGGAAAAGGCGGCCGGTGTGCGCGAGCGCCTGGTCGGTCTGGTGCTGGAGGGGCGTGGCGTGCTGCGCGCCCACATGCGTGTCGTGATTGATGGCGTGGGTGAGGGGGAAACCACCTCCGGCACCTTCTCGCCAACCCTGGAGAAGTCGATTGCCCTGGCGCGCATTCCGGTCTGTGATGCGGTCCGCGCCTGGGTGGACATTCGCGGAAAGCTGCAGCCGGTCGAGATCGTCAAGCCGGTGTTTGCCCGTCACGGCAAGGCCGTGCGTTAACTGTCATCCCTGTGCAAATTGCGGCCGAGTCCGCTGGAAGAAACCATGAGCCAAACCCCTGCTGAACTGAAGTATGCCGCCAGCCACGAATGGGCCCGCCTGGAGGGTGATGTCGTCACCGTCGGCATCACCGACCATGCCCAGGACGCGCTTGGCGACCTGGTCTATGTCGAACTGCCGGATGTCGGCAAGCAGGTCAAGGCCGGTGACGAGGCGGGCGTGGTGGAGTCGGTGAAGGCCGCTTCGGACATCTACGCCCCGGTGTCCGGCGAGATCATCGAGGTCAATGAGGCTCTCGTCGACGCGCCCGAGATCGTCAACAGCGAGCCGTATTCGGGTGGCTGGCTGTACCGCATCCGCATCAGCGATGCCGCCGAGCTTGATCGCCTGCTGGATGCCGACACCTACGCGGCCCAGGCTGACTGATGCCGGTTGCCGGAGCGCCTGCGGGCGATCCGGTCGCGAGAATTGACGAGCCCTGCCCAGGCAGGGCTTCTTGCTGTTTGACGCGCTGAGCGAGTGAGGCGGACATGCCCTTTATTCCCCATACCCGCGGTGATGTTCGCCGCATGCTGGACACCCTGAATGACGGTCAGGGCGCGGAGTCGCTGGACACCCTGTTCGACGAGATTCCGCAGGCGATCCGCTGCCAGCCCCTGACCGGCATTCCGGACGGTCTGCCGGAAATGGACGTGACCCGCCTGATGCGCGAACGCAGCGAGCTGGATGCCGGCGCGCTCTGCTTCATTGGTGCCGGCGCCTACGAGCACCACATTCCGGCGGCGGTCTGGGACCTGGCCTCGCGCGGCGAGTTCCTCACGGCCTACACGCCCTACCAGGCCGAAGCCTCGCAGGGCACGCTGCAGGTCATCTACGAATTCCAGTCCATGATGGCGCATCTCACCGCCATGGATGCCAGCAACGCTTCGGTCTATGACGGCGCCTCCGGCCTCGCCGAGGCCGTGCTCATGGCCATCCGCGCCAATCGCCAGTGCAAGTCGCGTCGCGTGCTGGTGCCGCGCACGGTGTCCCCGCTCTACCGCGCGGCACTCAAGGCCATCGTCGAGGGTCAGGATATCGAGCTGGTCGAGCTCGACTACCACCGCCAGGGCGGGCACATCGATCCGGGCAGCCTGGCTGCCTATGCCGATGACGACTATGCCGCGCTGATCATTCCGCAGCCGAACTTCTTCGGCGTGCTCGAGGACGTGCACACGCTGACCGACTGGGCCCATGCCCACCGCATGCTGGTGATTGCCTGCGTCAACCCGCTGGCGCTGACGCTGTTCACGCCGCCCGGCGAGTGGGGCGCGCAAGGTGCCGACATCGTGGTCGGCGAGGCGCAGCCCTTCGGCATCCCGCTGTCCTCCGGCGGTCCGTACTGCGGCTTCCTGTGCTGCAAGATGGCGCATATCCGCCAGATGCCGGGCCGCATCATCGGCAAGACCGTCGATCTCGAAGGCAAGCCCGGCTTCGCGCTCACCCTGCAGGCGCGCGAGCAGCACATCCGCCGTGCCAAGGCGACCTCGAACATCTGCACCAACCAGGGCCTGGCCATGACGGCCTCCACCATCTACCTCAGCCTGCTCGGTGCCGAGGGTCTGGAGCGGGTGGCGCTGGCCAGCCATCGCAACATTCGCGAGCTGGCCCAGCTCACCAGCCGTCGCGGCCATGTCGATCGCGTGTTCAGCCGGCCGGTGTTCCACGAGAAGGTGTTCCGTCTGCCCTGCGCGGTCGCGCCCGTGCTTGAGCACATGGCCGCCAACGGCGTGCTGGGGGGCTACGACCTGTCCCGGGACTACCCCGAGCTCGGCAATGCCCTGCTGGTGTGCACCACGGAAACCAAGAATGCGGCGGATCTGCAGCGCTATGCGGACGCCCTGGAAAATGCCCTGCGCGCGGAGCACGCCAAATGACCACGCTGATCTTCGAACGTTCCGCCGAAGGCCGCCGCGCCACCTCGCAGGCGCCACGCCAGCGCGGCGACCTGCATGACGTGCCGGACTCCCTGGTGCGCAAGCAGCGTCCGCTGCTGCCCGAGGTGTCCGAGCTGCAGGTGGTGCGTCACTACACCAACCTGTCGCGTCGCAACTTCGCCATCGACACCCAGTTCTATCCGCTGGGCTCCTGCACCATGAAGTACAACCCGCGTGGCGCCCACCGTGCCGCCATGCTGCCGGGCTTCCTCAATCGCCATCCGCTGGCGCCGGTGTCGCATTCGCAGGGCTATCTCGCCACCTTGTTCGACCTGCAGAACGTGCTTGCCGAAGTCACCGGCATGAAGGGCGTGTCGCTGACGCCGATGGCCGGTGCCCAGGGCGAATTCGCCGGTGTCGCCATGATCCGCGCCTACCACGAGTCGCGCGGCGACCATGCCCGCACCGAGATGCTGATCCCGGCCGCCGCGCACGGCACCAACCCGGCGACGGCGGTGATGTGCGGCTACCAGGTGCGCGAGATTCCCGTGCTGGCCAACGGCGATGTCGACCTGGAGGCACTGAAGGCTGCTGTCGGCCCGCAGACCGCCGGCCTGATGATGACCAACCCGTCCACCTGCGGCGTCTTCGAGCAGCAGATCAAGCAGATCGCCGAGACCGTGCACGCGGCCGGCGGCCTGCTCTATTACGATGGTGCCAACCTCAACGCCATCCTCGGCAAGGTGCGTCCGGGTGACATGGGCTTCGACGTGTTGCACATGAACCTGCACAAGACCTTCGCCACGCCGCATGGCGGTGGCGGTCCGGGCGCCGGCCCGGTCGGTGTCGGCGAGCGCCTGCTGCCTTTCCTGCCCACGCCGATTGCCGGCAAGGCTGCCGACGGCAGCTACCGCTGGCTGGACGTCGATGACATCCCGCAGAGCATCGGCCACCTGTCGGCCTTCATGGGCAATGCCGGCGTGCTGCTGCGAGCCGCCTATTACGCCTATGCGCTGGGGCGCGAGGGTCTGCACCGGGTCGGCGAGTTCTCCACGCTGAATGCCAACTACCTGATGCAGCGCCTGGTCAAGGAGGGCTTCCAGCTCGCCTATCCGGAGCGTCGTGCCTCGCACGAGTTCATCATCACCTTTGCCAGGGAAGCCAGGGAGCTGGGCGTCAGTGCCATGGACATCGCCAAGCGCCTGCTCGATTACGGCTACCATGCCCCGACCACCTACTTCCCCCTGCTGGTGCCGGAGTGCTTCCTGATCGAGCCCACCGAGACCGAGTCGCCGGACGAGCTGGACGGCTTCGCGGATGCGCTGGTGAAGATCCTCGAGGAGGCCCGCACTGAGCCGGAGCTGGTCAAGGGCGCCCCGCACACCCTGCCGGTGCGCCGTCTTGATGACGTGCGCGCGGCCCGGGAACTCAATCTGGTGTGGCGACCGGACGCCGAGTAAGCGTCCACACCACCCCTCAGGCCCCCGCTTTGCGGGGGCTTTTTTCTGGAGACCTGCGATGACCGATCTGCCCCGCCTGCGCCTGAAGGCCAATGAAGAACGCCGCCTGCGCGAAGGCCATGCCTGGGTGTATTCCAACGAGGTCGACACGGCGGTGACGCCGCTCAAGGCCTTCGCTCCCGGTGACCAGGCCGTGCTGGAGGACAGCAAGGGCAAGCCGCTGGGCATTGTCATCGTCAACCCGAATACCCTGATCTGTGCCCGTCTGGTCAATCGCGACGTGGCACACCCGCTCACCGTGTCGCTGCTGGTGCACCGTCTGCAGATCGCGCTCAGCCTGCGCGAGACCTGGTATCCGGAGCCGTTCTACCGGCTGGTCTACGGTGACAGCGACGGGCTGCCCGGGCTGGTGGTGGACCGCTTCGGTGATCACCTCGTGGTGCAGATCTCCACGGCGGGCATGGAGCGGGTCAAGGGCGAGCTGGTCGATGCCCTGGTCAAGGTGCTGAAGCCGCAGGGCATCCTGCTCAAGAACGATGGCAAGATGCGCCAGGTCGAGGGTCTGGACTCGTATGTCGAGGTGGTTTTCGGCGAGGTGCCGCGTCGTGTCGCGCTGCGCGAGAACGGCGTCGCCTTCGAGGCGCCGGTGTTCGACGGCCAGAAGACCGGCTGGTTCTATGACCACCGCGAGGCGCGTGCCCGCCTCAAGGGGCTGGTGACCGGCAAGCGCGTGCTCGACGTGTTCTCCTACATCGGCGGCTGGGGCGTTCAGGCTGCCGCCTTCGGCGCTGCCGAAGTGCACTGCGTGGATGCCTCCGAGAAGGCGCTTGACCAGGTCATGCGCAATGCCGCCCTGAATGGCGTCGAGGATCGCGTGCACACCCTGCAGGGAGACGCTTTCGAGGCCCTGCAGGTGCTCAAGCAGGAAGGTGAGCGCTTTGACGTCGTGATCATGGATCCGCCGGCGTTCATCACCCGCCGCAAGGATCACAAGGCCGGTCTGCAGGCTTACCGTCGTGCCAACGAGCTGGCCATGCGACTGCTGTCCCGTGACGGGCTGCTGGTGTCCGGCTCCTGCTCCATGCACCTGGCCCGCGAGGAGCTGGTCGATGTCCTGCGCGCCAGTGCCCGCCACATTGATCGCACGGCACAGATCGTCCACCACGGTCATCAGGGTGCTGACCACCCGATTCACCCGGCCATTCCCGAGACCGAATACCTGAAGTCGGTGTTCGCACGCGTCCTGCCGGTCTGAAGCTGCTCAAGAAACCGGCATCCGGGTCGATAAGGGCATAGATCCCTCGCTTCCCGGGTGCCGTGATGGCTGACCTGTCACCTGCGCATGTCCTTTCCGAGGACGAGCATGCCCAGGCGCTCCTGCAGCAGCAGGTGGCGCTGTTCGAGCATGCGCTGGCGGTCGAGCCGGGGCAGGATGCGCAGCAGACGCAGGCGCTGGATCAGGCCTATGCCCGCATCAGCGGTCTGCGCAGTCCCTTGCCGGGGCTGTGGCTGGTGGTCGATGCGCGCCAGCAGGTGCGCCACGCCAACGAACAGGCCGGGCGTCTGCTCGGCATCCAGTGCCGTGCCTTGCCGGGCAGGCCGCTGGTCGAGCTGCTGCCGGATGCCCCTGAGCTGTTGCTGCGCGTTGCTGCCCATCCGGACGGGGCCATCAACGTGGAAACGCGCTTCCGCCAGTATGACGGTGAGTGGGTCCCGGTGCTGCTGTCGATGGCGCTGGAGCAGAACAGCGATGGCCAGAGCCAGTATGTGCTGGTCGGCATTGACCTGCGCGAGCGCCGGCAGATGGAGCTGCAGCTGCGCCAGGCGCAGAAGCTGGAGGCCATGGGCAGCCTGGCGGCCGGCATGGCGCACGAGATCAACACGCCGCTGCAGTTTCTTTCCGACAACCTCGGCTTCATCGATGACAGCTGCACCGAGCTGCTCACCGTGCTGGCGCTGGCGCGTCAGGAGGCACGACCCGATGGCGCTCTGTCGCAGGCCTTGAGCCGGCTCGATGCCGACTTCATGCAGCAGCACCTGCCGCTGGCCCTGCAGCGCAGCCATGATGGCGTGCGCCGGGTGCGTGACATCGTCAACAGCCTGCGCAGCTTTGCCCATCCCAGCGAGGTCGCGGTGCCCGAGGACCTGAGTCTGCTGCTGCGTCAGGCGCTGACCATGACCGCGCATGATCTGCGCCAGGTCGCCGAGGTGGTGCTGGCGCTGGAGCCGGTGCCGCTGGTGAGCTGTCGCCGCGATCTGCTGGTACAGGTGCTGATCAACCTGCTCACCAACGCCGCGCATGCCATTGCCGAGCGTCAGCGGCAACAGCCCGGGCATGGTTGCGTGACGCTGTCCCTGCGCGGCATCAAGGATGGCCGGTGCGTGCAGCTGAGTGTCAGTGACGATGGCTGCGGCATTGATGACAGCATCCGCCATCGCATCTTCGATCCGTTCTTCACCACCAAGCCCGTCGGTCAGGGTACCGGGCAGGGACTCGCCATCAGCCGGGCCCTGATTGTCGAGCAGCATGGCGGCGCGCTCTGGTGCGAGCCGCGTGCCGAGGGTGGCAGCCGCTTCGTGATCGAGTTGCCGGTAGCGGAGACGGCGGCATGAGTCCGTCAGGCCCGGCATGGCAGATCCTCTGCGTGGACGACGACGCGGACGTGCTTGCCGGCCTGCAGCTGTCCCTGCGTCAGCTCGGCGAGGTGCATGTCGCGCGTGGCGGCGAAGCGGCACTGGCGCAGCTGCCATTGCTGGACCGGCTGGCGGTGGTGGTCTGCGACATGCGCATGCCCGGCATGACCGGTGATGCGGTGCTGCTGCAGTGCCGGCAGCGCTGTCCGACGGCGGCGCGCATCCTGCTCACCGGTTACAGCGACATCGAGGCCGCGATGCGTGCGGTGAACCAGGGGCGCATCTTCCGCTTCCTGACCAAGCCATGTCCGCGCGAGGAGCTGCAGCAGGCGGTGCGTGACGGCATCGAGCAGCATCGGCTCATTCATGCCGAGCGCGAGCTGCTGGAACAGACCATCAAGGGCTGCATGCAGGCGCTGGTCGATGCGCTCGCCATGGCCAGTCCGGCCAGTTTCGGCCAGGCACAGCGCATGGTCGATCTGGTGCAGCGCGTCAGCGCCGAGTGTCGCCACGAAGCGGGATGGGCGGCGGAAATGGCGACCATGCTGGCCAATCTTGGCCTGGTCAGTCTGGCGCCGTCGCTGCAGGAGAAGGTGCTGCTCGGCCTCACGCTGAATCTGCAGGAGCAGCTCGAGGTGGCACGGGCGCAGGCGCGTACCTGGCAGCTGCTGGTCCCGGTGCCGCGCATCGATCCGGTGCGTCAGCTGCTCAGTCTGATCGAGCCGGCGCTGGCCGGGCATCAGGTGCGGGAGCCGCCGGAAATCCTGATCGAGCAGGCGGGGCTGATCCGCATGGTACGGCGCTACGTGCGTCTGGAGGCTGCCGGGCTTCCGGTGCTGACGGCGCTTGAGCAGCTGGCTGCCATGCCCGAGGCGACAGCGGAGCTGCTGGCCGCCTTGCGCCGGGTGCTGGGGCCGCAGGCGGATCTGTCGCGCCAGGTGCAGCTGGCGGTGGAACTGCTGCGTCCCGGCATGGTGCTGATGCAGCCGGTGCACACCCGTGGCGGCCAGTTGCTGGCGCCGGCCGGCTACCAGGTCAATGACAGCTTTGTGGAACGACTGCTGGCGGCCTGTCCTGAGCTCGCTCATGCACGGCTGGCGGTGCTGATTCCTGCCGGGTTTTCCGGGCTGGCGCAGTCAGCACTGCTGATCGGGAGCAAGGACGGTCAGGGTGCCTGAAACCGGTCCGCGCGCGTCCTGAAACGACGAAGGGGCCGGTCAGGCCCCTTCGTCATGCAGCGGTTGCGTATCAGTTCTTGAACTGCATCTTGCGGAAGTCCGGCTTGCGGGTCTTCAGCCAGTATTTCCAGGTGAAGCCGGGCCAGATCGTGAAGTTCTCGCCCTTGTCGTTGATGTACCAGCTCTTGCAGCCGCCGGCGCTCCACACCATCTTCTTCAGCGAGGCCTGGATGCGTGCGTTGTAGCTTTCGACGGCCGAGTCCTTGACCAGCATGCTGGCGGCCTGGCGGCGATCCATCTCGTCCAGGCACTGCATGACGTAGTTGATCTGCGACTCGATCATGAAAATGATCGAGTTGTGACCCAGGGCCGTGTTCGGACCCAGCAGCATGAACAGGTTGGGCAGGTGCTTCAGGGTGATGCCCAGATAGGCCTGCATGCTGCCGTCATGCGGCACGGGGGTGCCGCTGCCGTCGATGATGTTGAGCGGGCCCAGCGGGTCGGCGACATCGAAGCCGGTGCCGCAGATGATGGCGTCGACGTCATGCTCGCTGCCATCCGAGGCGATGACGCTGTGCGCACGCACTTCCTTGACGCCGGCAGCCACCACCTCGACATTGTCACGCGCCAGTGCCGGGTAATAGTTGTTGGTGAACAGCACGCGCTTGCAGCCGATGGTGTAGTTCGGCGTCAGCTTGGCGCGCAGCGCCGGATCGGTGATCTGGCGCTCGAGATGGAAGCGGCTGAGCTTCTCGATCGGCGCCATCAGCTTGGGGTTGATGAAGCCGACACCGAAGGCCTCGGCCTGCCAGTAGATGCTGTTGCGGAACAGCGTCTGCACGCCCGGGATCTTGCGGAAGGCGGTCTTCAGAGCCTCCGGCAGCTGGCCGTCCGGCTTCGGCACCAGCCACGGTGCGGTGCGCTGGAACAGCACCAGCTTGTCGACCTTGGGAGCGATCTCGGGCACGAACTGGATGGCGCTGGCGCCGGTACCGATCACGGCCACGCGCTTGCCGCGCAGGTCGTAGTCATGATTCCAGCGTGCCGAGTGGAACACGGTACCCTCGAACTGGTCGAGGCCGTTGACCTTGGGCAGGGCCGGGCGGCTCAGGCCGCCAATGCCGGACACCAGCACGCGTGCGGTATAGCGGTGACCGCTGCCGGTGCGCAGGTGCCAGCGCTGTTCGGCGTCATCCCAGCGCGCCTCCAGCAGCTCCTGATTGCAGCGTACGTGCGGCATCAGATCGTACTTGTCGGCGCAGCCCTTCATGTAGGCGAGAATTTCGGCCTGGCCGGAATACATGCGCGACCAGTCCGGATTCTGCTCGAACGAGAACGAGTACATGTGCGAGGGCACGTCACAGGCAGCGCCCGGATAGTCGTTGTCACGCCAGGTGCCGCCGATGTCGCCGGCCTTTTCCAGGATCAGGAAGTCATGACGACCGGCCTTCTTCAGGAAGATGCCCATGCCGAGTCCGGAGAAACCGGTGCCGACGATGACGACGTCGTGATGGGTCGCGGGCTCGGGAAGGTCGGTTGCCGCTGCTTTTTTCTTGGCCATGATCAGGTCTCGTGAAAGAACGCGAAAAGCCTAATGAACAATGTGACATTAGGCAATGGCAAGTTTCTCAGCGTGCCAGCAGATGATGCTGGAGCTGCTGCCAGCCGGATGCACCGCTGCCCAGGCTGCTGCTGCGTTTCCTGACCCAGCTGCCGGCGCGTTGCCAGAGGCTGGCCAGGCGATCATTGTCGATGCCCAGCGCGTCGGCGGCCTCGTCAGGCAGCACGCTGCGACACAGGGCATGCAGGCGTCGACGCGCAGCAGGCAGCGGATCACGCGCTGCGATGGCATCCAGCCAGGCCGTCACGGCGGTGCCCGCAGCGGCGTCTGCCGGACCTGACAGCACAGCGTGCAGCGCCAGGGCCTCGTCCGGCGTGTTCGCCACCAGATGCGCCTCCAGCCCCAGTTTCTGCATCAGGCCGGCGCACCAGTGGCGCAGGCCCTGATGCTGCAGGCCGGACAGAGGGGCTCCCAGCGCGGCGCAGCTGGCGGGCAGGATTTCGGCGATGTCATGCAGCAGGCCGGCAATGTCGGTCTGCGCGCAAGCCACGCCGTTGATGGGGGAGAAACCATTCGATTCTTCTGCCTGCAGTCGCCACAGGGCCCACTGCAGGCGCAGGCGCTGCAGCTCGCCGGTGGCGGGCAGCGTCGGCGCCAGCAGCAGCTCGTCGAGCCCGCGCAGGAACTCGGTGATGCCCTGCACGCTCCACACGGCCTGCCAGCGCGTCTGGCTCAGGCAGCGCAGGCCGACACCCAGCTGCCAGGCCCAGCGCACCTGCAACGACTGCTGCTGCGCGAACTGCAGCCAGGCCTGCAGGGCGGGCTGGTAGCGGGCATCCTGCCAATGTGTCGGCTGCAGCTCGCCTTGCGCCAGAAACTGCTGGCACAGCGGCTGCCCTTGGCTGGCTTCGTAGCAGATCAGCGCCTGCAGCGTGTCCGCTGCCGCCACGGGATAGATGGTGCAGAGCAGGTCGGCCAGCGGATCGCCCAGGTGCTGCCAGAATGACAGCGGCAGGCTTTCGGCACGCTTCAGGACGGTCGGGTGCGGGCTGGGTAACTCGTGGCGCATCCTGACCTCTCAGCGCAGAAACAGGTGATAGGCCGGATTCCGGCTTTCATCGATGTAGGGATAACCGACGGCATCCAGCGAGGCGCGCAGCTCGGGCAGCGTGCGCTCACCCAGCTGCAGACCGACCAGGACGCGGCCGTAGGCGGCGCCGTGATTGCGGTAGTGGAACAGCGAGATGTTCCACTGCGTGCCGAGCTGGGTCAGGAAGGCCATCAGTGCCCCCGGCCGCTCCGGGAACTCGAAGCGGAACAGGCGCTCGTCGGCCAGCCCGGCATGGCCGCCGACCAGATGCCGACCATGCAGCTTGGCCATCTCGTCATCGGACAGGTCGACGACCGCGTAGCCCTTGCGCAGCAGCCCGTCCTGCACCGACTGGCGCTCGCTGGCCCCGCCACCCAGCGCGATGCCGACAAAGACGTGCGCGGCCTGGCTGTCGCTGTAGCGATAGTTGAACTCGGTGACGTTGCGCTTGCCGATGGCCTGGCAGAAGGCCTTGAAGGCGCCCGGCTGCTCCGGAATGGTGACCGCGAACACGGCCTCGCGGCGCTCGCCCAGCTCGGTGCGCTCGGCGATGTGACGCAGGCGGTCGAAGTTCATGTTGGCGCCGGAATTGATGGCGACCAGGGTCTCGCCGCGGCTGTCGCGGGCCTCCGCGTACTTCTTCAGTCCGGCCAGCGAGAGCGCGCCCGAGGGCTCGCAGATGCTGCGGTTCTCGTCGTAGATGTCCTTGATGGCTGCGCAGATCTCGTCGGTGCTGCAGGTGATGACCTCGTCCACGCAATGCCGCGCAATGTCGAACGTGTGCTTGCCGATCTGCTTCACCGCCACGCCGTCGGCGAACAGGCCGACGCTGGGCAGGACAACCCGGCGACCAGCCTTGAAGGCAGCCGCGAAGCAGGCCGAGTCCTCGGCCTCGACGGCAATCACCTTCACCGACGGCCGCACGTACTTGATGTAGGCCGCCATGCCGGCGAGCAGGCCGCCGCCACCGACCGGGATGAACACGGCATCGATGTCGCCGCGATGCTGGCGCAGGATCTCCAGCGCGACAGTGCCTTGGCCGGCAATCACCAGCGGGTCGTCGAAGGGATGAATGAAGGCATAGCCCTTTTCGTCCATCAGTTCGCGGGCGTGGGCGTAGGCGTCGTCGTAGCTGTCGCCATGCAGCACCACCTGGCCGCCGAGATTGCGCACGGCATTGACCTTGATGTCAGGCGTGGTCTGCGGCATCACGATGACGCCCTTGATGCCCAGCGTGCGCGCCGCCAGTGCCACGCCCTGGGCATGGTTCCCGGCCGAGGCGCAGATCACGCCACGCTCCAGCTCGCTCGCGGACAGATGCGCGATGGCGTTGTAGGCGCCGCGGCACTTGAACGACAGCACCGGCTGCAGGTCCTCGCGCTTCATCAGCACCGTGTGGCGCAGGCGTTTCGACAGCAGGCGCGCCGGCTCCAGCGGAGTTTCCACGGCGACGTCATAGACCCGGGCCTGGAGGATACGTTTGACGACCGCGTCGAGCATGGTGAGCGCTTCCCTGATGATCCAGCGAGTATACTACGCGCCCTGTGTGCTTGCCCTTGCCCGCTCCGGAGTCTGTCATGTCGCTGTCCGCTGATGCCCTCAAACGTGCCGCTGCCCAGGCTGCGCTGGCCTATGTCCGCGAGGACGAGATTCTCGGGGTGGGCACCGGGTCGACAGCCAATCATTTCATCGACGGTCTCAAGGACATCAGGCACAAGGTCAAGGCCGCTGTCGCCAGCAGCGAGGCGACCCGGCAGCGTCTGCAGGCCATCGGCATCGAGGTCGTGGATCTCAACCAGGTCGATCGCATCAGCATCTATGTCGATGGTGCCGACGAGATCAATCCGGCGCTGGAGATGATCAAGGGGGGCGGTGGCGCGCTCACCCGCGAGAAGATCGTCGCCGCGCTGGCCGAGCAGTTCATCTGCATCGCCGACGACAGCAAGTGGGTGCAGCAGCTGGGTGCCTTCCCGCTGCCCATCGAAGTGATTCCCATGGCACGCTCGCTGATCGCGCGCGAGCTGGTCAAGCTGGGCGGCAGCCCGGTCTATCGCACCGGCTTCGTGACCGACAACGGCAATGTCATTCTCGACACCTACGGCCTCGACATCAGCCGTGCCGTCGAGCTGGAGACCCGGCTCAACAATCTGGTGGGCGTGGTCACCAACGGCCTGTTCGCGCGTCGTCCGGCGGACGTGCTGCTGCTCTCCGGTGCGGCTGGCGTGAAGACCGTCACCCGTCCCGCCTAACCGTAGCGACTCAGCAGTGCCGTCATGCGCTGACTGGCGGCACTGATCTCCTGCGCGGATTCCGCGCCATGCATGTCCTGCTCCAGCTGGCAGGCCACCAGGGCATGAAACGTCTTGTCCAGTGCGCGCCGCGCGGCACACAGCTGCTGCGCAATGCGCTCGCACTCGTCCTCTTCGCCGATCATGCCCTGGATGCCGCGAATCTGGCCCTCGATGCGGCGCAGGCGCAGGATGAGCTGGCGCTGGTGTTCTTCGCGTGACGACATGGCGTTCTCCTGTCCAGGGCGTGGTGATTGCAAGTCTGGCGTCTTGGCATATACTGGGGGGAGTATATATCAGGAGTGATCCGACATGGCGTTTCTGCAATCGATACCCGATGCCTGGGTGGCTGGCCTGACCGGGGGGCTGCTCATCGGGGTGGCCGCCTTTTCCCTGCTCTGGCTGATCGGCCGCATTGCCGGCATCAGCGGCATTGTCGGCGGACTGCTGGCCGGCGCGCCGGCCAGTGATCGCGCCTGGCGCCTGGCGTTTCTTGCCGGTCTGCTGCTGGCGGGTGCGCTGGCGGCACCCGAGCCGGTGCTCAATGCCGGCAGCTCCCCGCTCATCCTGGTGGTGGCCGGCCTGCTGGTGGGTTTCGGCACGCGCCTCGGCAATGGCTGCACCTCGGGGCATGGCGTTTGCGGCCTGGCGCGCCTGTCGTGGCGGTCGCTGGTGGCTACCCTGGTGTTCATGAGTGCCGGTATTGCCACCGTCACGGTTCTGCGTCACGGAGGGTTTTGACATGAAGGCATTTTCCGCATTCCTCAGCGGCCTGCTGTTCGGCATCGGTCTGATCGTGTCCGGCATGACCAATGCCGTCACCGTGCAGAATTTCCTCGACCTGTTCGGGGCCTGGGATCCGACCCTGATGTTTGTCATGGGCGGGGCGCTGCTCATCACCGTGCCGGGCTTCGTGGTGTTGCGCCGCCTCAACCGGCCGGTCTTCGAGACCCATTTCGGCTGGCCGAAAGGCACTCTGGTTGATCCCAGGCTGGTGGCAGGCGCTGCCCTGTTCGGGATCGGCTGGGGTCTGGCGGGTCTCTGCCCGGGCCCGGCGCTGGTCAATCTCGCCACCGGCAGTGGTGACATCATTCTCTTCTGTGCGGCGCTGCTCGCTGGCATGCAGCTGCATGATCGCGTCTGGGTGCGACTGTCCGGAAAGTAGGTTTTCGCTGCTGCTGATGTGCGGCGGGGGCTGCCGCGATGGCGGGCACAGGCGCTATAGTCGTGCCCCTGTCCCGTCCATCACTGCGGATGCCTGTCATGTCCCTGCCGATTCCCAATCTGCTGTTTCTTGCCCCCAGCCATTACGTGGGTGGTTATGTCTCTCCGGAAGCCTTGCAGGCGGTGAAGGCCCACGGCATCACGCATGTCATCGACATGCTGCCCGAGCATGAGCACGGCGGCTTTGACGAGGCTGCCATGGCGGCTGATCTGGGCTTGTACTACGCGCATCTGCCGATTGTCGGTGGTCATGACCTGAGCCGTGGCAATGCCGAGGCCCTCGACCGTCTGCTCGCCGAGGTGGGTGACACCCCGGTGCTGGTACATTGCATGAGCGGCAACCGGGTCGGGGCATTGTTTGCGCTGCGCGCCCACTGGCTGCATGGCGAGGCCCCGGAGCAGGCACTGGAGACCGGGCGTCGCTATGGTCTGACCAAGCTCGAGCCTCTGGTGCGGCAGCTGCTGGCAGCGGGCTGAGCCAGCCTCCGGCATTCCTGCTCCGCCTGCCTCAGCCGCCCAGGACACTGTTCCAGAGCGGTACGGTAAGCAGCGAGAGCAGTATGCCGGCACCCAGAATGGAGTTGGCCAGATCCGGTTCGAGATGATACTGGTCGGCCAGGATGGCAGCCGAGATCATCGGTGCCATGGCGGTCTGCAGCACGGCAATGCTCAGCAGCAGGCCATCGAAGCCCATGGCCAGGCCGGCGCCCCAGGTGATGGCAGGGATCAGCGCCAGTTTCCAGGCCAGTGCCATGGCCACCGGAGCGCGATGACTGGGGGCCAGTGACAGCTTCAGGCGCAGACCGACCGAAAACAGGGCCAGTGGCGACAGGGTCTGGCCGATGCGATGCAGCGTGCTCTCGACCATGTCCGGCCAGCCGCCCAGCTGGCCGGCCACGATGCCGGCCAGCAAGGCCAGGAAGGCAGGGAACATCAGCACCTTGCGCGCGATCTCGCGTGGGTGCGAAGCCGCGCCACCATAGATCACCGCCACCAGCATGCCGCCCAGGCTGAGCATGACGAAGCAGCCGAGCTGGTCGGCGACCACGCCCAGTGCCAGACCATCGCGGCCACGCAGGGCCTCCAGCAGCGGATAGCCCATGAACGACGTGTTGCCCAGACCGGTCATCAACACCAGCGCGCCGATGCGCGCGCGCGACCAGCCCAGTCGCTGGCCGAGGTGGTGAAACACGAACAGGCTGGCAAGAAAGACGAACCACTGCGAGGCGACCAGGAACCAGAGTTCGCGTTGCAGCGTCAGGCGCGGAATCAGCTCCAGCACCAGCGCCGGCAGTGCGATATGGATCACCCACCAGTTCAGGCCCTGGGCCAGCGTGGCTGGCGGGTTGGCATGACGTGCGGCCAGGTGTCCGAGCAGAAGGCAGAGGCCGAGCAGAAAGAATGCACTCATGGAGTCGATGCCACGGGTGGAATGTCGCAAAGATGGCGCGCCCGGCGGGATTCGAACCCACGACCACCGGCTTCGGAAACCGATACTCTATCCAGCTGAGCTACGGGCGCTCTCGACCTGGCTGACAGGGTCAGTAGGCCGGGTCGCATGATACTGGGCTTTGCCAGCAGCGTCCATGAGCCGGGGAGACGTGTTTGCATGGCCTTTTGTCGGGCCTGTGTCCGCCAGACTGCGCTTTTGACTCAGGATGAATGTGGCTATAATCCGCCAGTATTCCTGCGGCCATGACGCTATCGGCGTGGCACATCCCTTTGAGTGAGGTCCATTGTGAAGAAGATCGCTACCCTGCTGACCGTTCTGGGTCTGGTCATGTCAGCTCCGGTGATGGCCAAGTCCACCAAGGAAATTTCCGAGCAGCCGCTGGGTGAGCGCTCCCTGTTTTCCCAGCGTGCCGTGATCGAGCGCATCACGCTGGCCGGCAAGGTCTGCCTTGAAGGCGAGCCCTGCGCCCAGGCCGTGGCTGCCGGTCCGGTACCGGGTGCTGCACCGCGCTCCGGAGACGAGATCGTGGCCCAGGTCTGCAGCGGCTGTCACAGTGCCGGTGTCATGGGCGCCCCGGTCATCGGCAACAAGGGCCAGTGGGCTCCGCGTGTCGCCCAGGGTCGTGCCACCCTCAACAAGCATGCCATCGAAGGCATTCGCGGCATGCCGCCCAAGGGTGGCTGCTCGAGCTGCTCGGATGAGGAAATCATCGCGGCCATTGATGTCATGATCAAATAAGACCGCATCACGCAGCAATCAGCGGATGAACAAACAGAAAGGGAGCCTGACGGCTCCCTTTCTGTTTGCGGCCGAGCACCGCACGACGGGCCTCACGCGGCTCAGTTCAGCAGATCACGCAGACTGCTGAGGTGGGCGCGTCCCAGCGCCTGCTTCTGCTCGCTGCTGCGACCGCTGTCGCGGCCCTCCCAGCTCAGCTCCTCGGCCGGCAGCTCGTCGAGGAAGCGGCTGGGTGTGGTCGGCAGCACCTCGCCACCGCTCTTGCGACGGGCGGCGTAGGTCAGGGTCAGCGTCTTGCGCGCGCGCGTGATGCCCACATACATCAGGCGACGCTCCTCCTCGACGGTCCCGGCATCGATGCTGTTGCGATGCGGCAGCAGATCTTCCTCCAGCCCGATCAGGGTGACGTGGGGGAACTCCAGGCCCTTGGCGGCATGCAGCGTCATGAGCTGGACCTTGTCGCTGTCGTCGGCTTCGGCCTGCTGCTCGAGCAGGTCCAGCAGCACCAGCTTGCGGATCACCGCTTCGATGTCCCGGTCTTCCTCGTCGTCGATCTTTTCCCAGAGGCGCTGGATCGAGGCCAGGAAGCTGTTCACCGACTCCATGCGGCGCTCGGCGGCCTGCGGAGTCGCGGACTGGTCGAGCAGGTAGTCCATGTACTGGATGTCTGACAGCATCTGCTTGATGGCGGCCAGCGGGTCGTCACCGTCGACGATGGCGCGGGCGGTGTCCTGCAGCCAGCTGGAAAACTCCTGCAGGCGGTGCTGGGCGCGTTCGCCGACATGCAGCGACAGGCCCATCTCGTCGCAGGCCGCGAACATGGCGCAACCTCGTTGCTGGGCATAGCTGCCCAGCTTCTCCAGGGTCGCCGGGCCGATCTCGCGCTTGGGCGTGTTGATCACGCGCAGGAAGGCATTGTCATCGTCCGGATTGATGACCAGACGCAGATAGGCCATCACGTCCTTGATCTCGGCGCGTCCGAAAAAGGACTGGCCGCCCGATATCTTGTAGGGAATCTGGAATTCGCGCAGCTTGGTTTCCAGCACCCGGGCCTGGAAGTTGCCCCGGTAGAGCACGGCGTAGTCGCGGAACTCGGTGCGATTCATCAGCTTGTGGTTGAGGATGTCGGTGGCCACCTTCTCGGCCTCGGCATCCTCGTTCGGGCATTGCAGTACGCGGATCTGCTCGCCCATGCCGTGCTGGCTCCAGAGCTGCTTCTCGAAGACGTGCGGGTTGTTGGCGATCACCGTGTTGGCGCATTTCAGGATGCGGCTGGTGGAGCGGTAGTTCTGCTCCAGCTTGATGACCTTGAGCTGGGGAAAGTCCACGGCCAGTTCGGCCATGTTCTCCGGGCGGGCGCCGCGCCAGGCGTAGATCGACTGGTCGTCGTCACCCACGGCGGTGAAGCAGGCGCGTGCGCCGACCAGGTGCTTCACCAGCAGGTACTGGGCGGTGTTGGTGTCCTGGTATTCGTCGACCAGCAGATAGTGCACACGGTTCTGCCAGTGCTCGCGCAGGGTCGGATTGTCCTGCAGGGCCAGTGTCGGTCGACCGATCAGATCGTCGAAATCGACGGCGTTGTAGGCGCGCAGATGGCGTTCGTAGGTGCCGTAGACCGTGGCCGCGAACAGCTCGCCCTCGGTGTTGGCACGGCTCACGGCAGCTTCCGGGGTGAGCAGATTGTTCTTGAAGTCGGAGATCAGGTTGCGGACCAGATCGACGCGATCGCTGGCATTTTCCTTGTGCAGCAGTTCGCCAAGCAGGGTGCGTGAGTCCTCGGCATCGAAGATCGAGAAATTCTTTTTCAGGCCGAACTGGTCGGGATGCCGCTTGAGCATGTTCAGGCCCAGCGTGTGAAACGTGCTCACGGTCAGGCCACGCGCCTCCGGGCCCTGCACCAGCTTGCCGGCGCGCTCCTTCATTTCGCGCGCAGCCTTGTTGGTGAAGGTGACGGCAAGGATCTTGTGAGCCGGCAGGCCGCACTCTTGGATCAGGTAGGCGATCTTGCGCGTGATCACCGAGGTCTTGCCTGACCCGGCACCCGCCAGCACCAGCACCGGGCCGGTGATCGCCATGACCGCTTCGCGCTGTCGGGGGTTGAGGTCGTTCACGGAGGGCTCTGCGCTGACACATCGGGGCGCGTAGTGTAGTCACGGCATGGCGGCGCGGCCAGCCTTGCACGGTGTCGGGCACCCGGCTCAGCCCGCGTTGCGGAACATCATGGCCTCGCTCAGGTCCTGGCGCCGGATTGCCGTGGCTTCGGCGAGGTCGGCCAGCGTGCGCGCCACCCGAAGCACGCGGTGACAGGCGCGAGCCGACAGTCCGTGCTGCTCGCCGGCACGGCTCAGCCAGTCACGACCGGCCTTGTCCAGCGCGTGCAGCAGCGCCTGGCCGTCGTGATCGGCATTGAGCCTGCCATCACGCGCCAGCTGCAGGTTGCGAGCGCGTTGCACACGCTCCCTGACCCGTGCGCTGGGCTCGGGTGCGTCGCTGCTGGCGGTCAGTGCGCTCAGCGGCACTGGCGGCACGGCAATGCGCAGGTCAATCCGATCCATCAGGGGGGCGGACAGGCGCTGCCGGTAGCGTGCCTGCTGCTCCGGGGTGCAGCGACATGCGCCGGCCTGCCCGGCCAGACCGCAGGGGCAGGGGTTCATGGCCGCCACGAGCTGGAAGCGGGCCGGATAGCTGACCCGGTGACGTGCGCGGGCAAGCCGGATGACGCCGCACTCCAGGGGCTCGCGCAGACACTCGAGCACGTCGCGGTGGAACTCCGGCAGTTCATCCAGAAACAGCACGCCATGGTGCGCCAGACTGATTTCGCCCGGGCGCGGCAGGCCGCTGCCGCCACCAATGAGTGCGGCGGCACTGCTGCGGTGATGTGGCGCGCGCCAGGGCGGAAGCGTGTGCAGAGGCCGCGCCTGTCCCGACAGCGAGTGAATGGCGGCGACCTCCAGCTGCTGTTCCGGCAGCAGTGCCGGCAACAGGCCGGGCAGACAGCTGGCCAGCAGGGTCTTGCCAGCCCCTGGCGGTCCGGACAGCAGCAGCGAGTGTCCTCCGGCGGCCGCGACCTCCAGTGCGCGACGCGCCAGCAGCTGGCCCCTGACCTGTGCCAGATCCGGCTGCGCCTGCGCGGGCGCGACTTCTTCAGCGGGCCTGGCGATGCCGGGAGAGGCCAGCGCTACCTTGCCAGTGCGCAACTGTGCGACCAGGCCCGCCAGTGTCTCTGCACTGACCACGCGCGCACCGGATGGCAGCAGCGCTTCGTCACGGTTTTCCGCTGGCGCGATCAGGGTCTGTGCCTGGTCACGACAGGCCAGGCTGGCTGACAGTGTCCCGGTCACGCCTTGCACGGCACCGGACAAGGCCAGCTCGCCCAGGCAGACATGCCCGGCCAGTGCCTGCTCCGGCAGCTGACCACTGGCGGCGAGAATGCCCAGCGCGATGGGCAGATCAAAACGGCCGCCTTCCTTGGGCAGATCAGCGGGTGCCAGATTGATGGTGATGCGTTGCTGCGGGAACGAAAAGCCGCTGTTGAGCAGGGCTGAGCGGACGCGATCCTTGCTTTCACGCACGCCGGTTTCCGGCAGCCCCACCAGGGTGAGGCCGGGCAATCCGCAGGACAGGTGGACTTCGACGCGAACCACGGGAGATGCCAGGCCCAGACAGGCACGGCTGAGGACGCAGGCAAGAGACATGGCGGCAGACTCGCAATCCGGTACCCAAGAGGTAGACCCGATTGGGCGATGCCGCCAGCGTGACTCAGCGCGGAGGCTGCTCCAGTGCGGTCAGTTGCTGCTCCAGTTGCCGCAGCTGCTGCTCGAGATCATCGACGCGGGCGCGTGTGCGCGCCAGCAGGGTCTGCTGGATGTCGAACTCGTCGCGGGTCAGCAAATCCATGCGTGACAGGGCGTCGCGCAGCAGGCTCTTGACAGTGCCTTCCAGTTCTTCGCGCATGCCGCGCAGAGGCGCCGGCAGGCGCTCGCCAAACTGCTGCCCCAGGCGATTTACCACATGCTCAATGGCCATAGTCGTGCTCTCCAGTCTGGCCGGCATTCTAGAACATAACGGACCGTTCTGCGGCGTGACCGCACGGAAAGCAGGCGCACCGTGCAAGTGCATATCCCCCGTCCAAGGGCTCGGAATGCCAGGCGGTTAATGAACTTTTTTGGTGCCTCCGAGTGATTTTCGGGCGTCGGTGTGCGTTTTTGAGGCGGGGATTGCGGATTGGCGTCACGAAAACCCTGCATTTGCCGGGTTTTCAAAAGTTGGCACAGCTTCTGCAAATGCACTGGTGTATTTCGCAAGCCGACTTGCGATACCAGACCCTCACTAGGAGTTGTGACCATGAAGCTGTCCAAACTGACCACCGCTGTGCTTGCTGCTTCCCTGCTGACCGCCGGTGCGGCTTATGCTGAAGATGCTCCGGCGTTCACGACTGCCGGCTCGGTGGCCTTCACCACGGACTACAAGTTCCGCGGCATTTCGCAAACCAAGACCAACGCTGCTGTGCAAGGTTCGATGACGATCAGTCACGAAAGCGGCGCCTACTTCACTGCCTGGGGGGTCCAGCATTGATCTCGACCTGGTTGGCGGCCTCGAGCTGGACACCCTGCTCGGCTATGCCGGTTCGGTCGGTGACGTGACCTACGACGTGGGCGTCATGCGCTACAACTACCCGGGTGCCAATGACCGCAACATCGGTGCATCCCCTGACTTCAACGAAGTCTACGGTTCGGTGGGCTACAAGGGTGCCAAGCTCGGCGTGGCCTACTCGGATGACTACTACCTCGAGTCCGGCAAGTTCACCTACGTCTACGGCAGCTACAGCACCGAGGTGAAGGGCTTCGGCCTGATGGCCCAGGTCGGCATGGCCAAGTTCGAGGATGCTGCCGCGCTCGGCACGGCCATCGCCCCGGGTGCCACGGTGGCCGGTGAAGACTCCTACATCGACTACAAGGTTGCCGTCACCAAGCCGGTGGCCGGTCTGAACCTCGAAGTCGCCTACGTCGGCACCGACTTTGACCGCGATGACTTCGATGGCACCGGCGATTACGAGAACACTGCCAAGGGTTCCTTCGTCGCCACGGTCTCCAAGTCCTTCTAAGCCCCTGAATCCCGCCACCTGACGGTGGCGGGATCAACCAAGGAGAAACCCCATGAAACTGGTATCTGCCGTCATCAAGCCGTTCAAGCTCGATGATGTCCGCGAGGCCCTTTCCGAAATCGGCGTTCAGGGCATCACCGTGACCGAGGTCAAGGGCTTCGGTCGCCAGAAGGGCCACACCGAGCTGTATCGCGGTGCGGAGTACGTCGTCGACTTCCTGCCCAAGGTCAAGGTCGAGATCGCCACCAGCGACGAACAGCTTGATCAGGTCATCGAGGCCATTTCACGCGCTGCCAACACCGGCAAGATCGGTGACGGCAAGATCTTCGTGACCGCGCTTGAACAGGCCATCCGCATCCGCACTGGTGAGTCCGGCGTCGACGCGATCTGAGATCCGGCCAAACAGGAGATGTATCGTGAGTGAACTTATTGAAATGAAATATGCCTTCGACACCTTCTACTTTCTGATGAGTGGTGTCCTGGTGATGTGGATGGCAGCCGGCTTTGCGATGCTCGAGGCAGGTTTGGTTCGTGCCAAGAACACGGCCGAGATCCTGACCAAGAACGTCGCGCTGTTCGCGATTGCCTGCATCATGTACATGCTGGTGGGTTACCACATCATGTACAGCAGCCCCGAGGGCGGTCTGTTTCCGTCTCTGGGATTCCTGATCGGCAGTGAGCATGCCGCAGAAGCGATGGGTGGTGAAGACGCTCCGTATTACGCCAAGATGTCGGACTTCTTCTTCCAAGTCGTATTTGTCGCCACTTGTATGTCGATCGTGTCCGGCGCCGTTGCTGAGCGCATGAAACTGTGGGCCTTCCTGGCCTTCGCGGTGGTCATGACTGGCTTCATCTATCCGGTGCAAGGCTACTGGAAGTGGGGTTACGGCTGGCTGAACGAAGCAGGTTTCCTGGACTTTGCCGGTTCGGGCGTGGTGCACATGGCAGGTGCTTCCGCTGCACTGGCAGGTGTCCTGCTGCTGGGCCCCCGCAAGGGCAAGTATGGTCCTAACGGTCAGATCAACCCGATTCCGGGTGCCAACATGCCGCTGGCCGCGCTGGGCACTCTGATCCTGTGGATGGGCTGGTTCGGCTTCAACGGCGGTTCGCAGCTGAAAATGTCGACCTTCGATGATGCAAACGCTGTTGCCGCCATCTTCGTGAATACCAACATGGCGGCTGCCGGTGGTCTGGTTGCTGCCCTGCTGCTGGCACGCGCCATCTTCGGCAAGGCCGACCTCACCATGGCGCTCAACGGTGCTTTGGCTGGTTTGGTGGCCATCACTGCCGAACCTCTGGCGCCCACTCCCGGCGTGGCTACGCTGGTTGGTGCGGTTGGTGGTCTGCTGGTGGTTTGTTCAGTGCTGCTGCTGGACAAGATCAAGATCGATGATCCGGTTGGTGCCATTTCGGTGCATGGCGTGGTTGGTATCTGGGGCCTGCTTGCTGTATGCATCAGCAACAGCGATGCCACTCTTGTTGCTCAGCTGACCGGTATCGGCGCCATCTTCGCCTGGGTTTTCCTGGCCAGCCTGGTTGTCTGGGGTGTGATCAAGGTGGTGTTTGGTCTGCGTGTCAGTGAAGAAGAGGAGTACAACGGCGTGGATACTGCTGAATGTGGCCTCGAAGCCTACCCCGAGTTTACTCGCGGCAAGGTCTGATCACGCAACAGGTCATCGCTTGGTCAGGGGGCTCTTCGGAGCCCCTTTTTTCTGCTCGCGAGTGGGCTAACATACGCTGAGAAACTGATGCACCGTGCAAGGCGGGAGAAAGCTGATGGCTGACAGTGATTACGATTACGACGAGAACGAAGAGCCGGCAGAAGACGAGGCCGAGTCTGCCGAGCCCGAAGTCGAGGTTGATCCGGCAGTTGCTGCCAAGGCGCGCAGCGAAGTGGCTGAGGCGGAAAGTCTGAGCCCGTCTGCCAAGGAGAACCTGCGGCGCCAGCTGGAAGAAGAGATGGAGCGCTTCCTCGCTTCCGGCGGCCGCATCAAGGAAGTGCCTCCGGACCCTGACGCCAACCCAGCCTGATGGGCCTCATCACCCGCTGGCGTGGCCAGAACCGCCTGCAGCGCATGGCCTGGCTGTCCGTCGCGACAGCCATTGCCACCTTGTTCATCAAGTGGACTGCCTGGTGGCTGACCGATTCGGTGACCCTGCTGTCGGATGCCCTCGAGGCCTTCGTCAACCTGGCAGCCGCGCTCTTTGCCCTCTTCGTGCTTACCCTCGCGGCACAGCCTGCCGACGCCGACCACCATTTCGGGCATGACAAGGCCGAGTATTTCTCCTCGGCGGGCGAAGGCCTGCTGATTCTTGTCGCGGCCCTGGCCATTCTGGGGTCGGCCCTGCCACGGCTGTTCGAGCCGGCCGCCCTGCCCGAACTGGGCATCGGTCTGCTGTTCTCGCTCTTTGCGGCCGTGCTCAATGGCGCCACGGCCATGCAGCTGTTCAAGGTGGCACGTGAGGAGGACAGCCTGACCCTGCGTGCTGACGCCGAGCACCTGTTGTCGGATGTCTGGACCTCGGTGGCCATGCTGGCTGGCCTGGGCGTGATCTGGCTGGTGCCTGACCAGGCCTGGCTGGATCCCGTCATCGCCCTCGTCATGGCGGCTTACCTGATCAAGGTGGGGCTTGGTCTGGTCATGCCGTCCATTCACGGACTCATGGACAGTGCGCTGCCCGAGCACGAACTGCAGGCCATGTGGGATGCCCTGGAGGGGCTGGCGCCGGACGATGTCGAGCTGACCGGCGTGCGCACGCGCAAGTCCGGACGCCGCCGCTTTGTCGATGCCAACCTGATGGTGCCGGGCGAGTACACGGTGGTGCAGGCGCATGCGCTCTGCGATCAGCTTGAGCAGGCCATTCATCGCGTGTTGTCGAACTGCGACATCCATCTGCATGTCGCGCCGCTGGAGGCGCGGGACGCACATCGCTGAGGCCGGAAGGTGCCTCTGTCCGGCGGCCCGGGCATGAGGGCCGGCATGGTCAGGGTGGCGTGAGGTCCTGCAGCCTGCGCAGCACGACCGGCAGCTCGCGTACGCTGCGGATCACGGCATCGGGTGTCGCCTCGCCAGTCCACGGGCTACCGGTCGCGTTGACCCAGACCGTGCGCATGCCCACGGCACGGGCGGCCAGCACATCCTGCTCGGGATGATCGCCCACATGAACAGCCTGTTCGGGGGCCACGCCGGCGGCTTCCAGCGCCATCTCGAACATGCGCGGATGCGGCTTGGCCTGTCCGGCCCGGGCGGCCGAGAAGTGCTCGTGAAAGTAGCGACCCAGGCCCACCCGGTGCACATCGGCATTGCCGTTGCTCAAGGCATGCACACGATAATCCCGGTTGAGCTCGGCGAGTACCTGCTCGACCCCGTCGAACAGGGCGACCTGGTTGCGTGCCGTCAGGAATACCTCGAAGGCCGCCTGCGCGGCACGCGGCACATCGTGCTCGGGATGGGCGCTGCGGCGCAGCAGTTCCTCCAGCAGCAGCAGGCGCATCCGGCTCAGGTCATGACGGTGCTGCGGATGTTGCGCCGCGATCTCGCGCCGCAGACTGGCCAGGCCATCGTGTCCGACATGCTGCAGCCAGGCGGGATGCTCCCGGTTCAGCCAGTCCTGCAGGGTTTGCTCGGCGCGCACGATGACCGGTGCCACCTCCCAGAGGGTGTCGTCCAGATCCAGCGTGATCAGGCGGATGCCGTTCATTCGTTCTCCTCGCGACGCTGGCGTGCGCGGGGGTGCGCAGCGTCATAGACCGACGCCAGGTGCTGGAAATCGAGATGGGTATAGACCTGAGTGGCGCGAATGTCGCTGTGTCCTAGCAGCTCCTGCACGGCGCGCAGATCGTGACTGGACTCGAGCATGTGGGAGGCGAAGGAGTGGCGCAGCAGGTGGGGATAGACGTGTTGCGGCAACCCGAGCCGCAGGGCATGGTGCTGCAGTCGCGCCTGGATGCTGCGCTCGCTCAGGCGACTGCCGCGCTGGCTGAGGAACAGCCAGCCGTCATCGCCGCCGCGCAGCCAGTCCGGACGAGCCTGCAGCCATGCCTGCAGGGCACTGACTGCCTGGCGCCCCACCGGCAGCACACGGGTCTTGCGGCCCTTGCCCAGGACCGTGACCAGTGCGGCGCCCAGATCCAGGTCGGCCAGGCGCAGCCCGGCCAGTTCGGCCAGTCGCAACCCCGAGGAATAGAACAGTTCGAGGATGGCGCGATCGCGCGTCCATAGTCGTGCTTCAGCGGGTTCCGCCGGAGCCGGAGCATCGAGCAGCAGCTGCATGCTGTCCACGGTCAGCACCTGGGGCAGATCCTGACGCAGCCGGCGCAGTCGATAGCTCCGTGCCGGATGCAGGCCGGCCTCGTCGTGACGAGCCAGCCAGTCGTAGAAGCCGCGCACCGCCGACAGTTCGCGCTGCAGACTGCGCAGCGACAGTCCCTGCTCGCGACGCCCGGCAATCCAGGCTTCCAGCTGTGCGCGCGTGAAATCGCCCCAGCGTGTCACGGCCTCGGCGTCGAGAAAGTCAGCAAACATGGCCAGGTCACGCCGGTAAGCGTTCACCGTGTGTGGCGACAGCAGACGCTGGCTGGCCAGTGCCTCCAGGTAGTCGGCTATGCGCTGCCGGGTCAGCATGGGATGGCGGCAGCCGGCTCGCGTTCGATGCGGGCCAGCAGGCCGGCCACCAGATCGCCGAGCTGGCTGATGAACTGGGTATCCATGCTGCTGCGGAAGTGGCTGGGCTCGGTGCTGCCGAGCGCCATCACGCCCAGCGGCTGATCGCCGGCGAGCAGGGGAATCACCGCCGCCGAACTCATTTGCAGGCCGCTCTCGCCAAACAGGAAGCGCAACTCGTCACGGCGCCATTTGCCGGCAAGCGCCCGGTGATTGCGCAACAGACCGGGCAGACGCTGTTCGAAGTCGCTCTGGGTCACGGCCCGCCAGGGCAGAGCAGCCTCCGGGCGGAAGCGCAGCAGCGCCAGCTCCTGGCACTGGAAGGGCTCGCGCAGCTCGTTGAAGAGACGAATGCCGAGCTGGGCGGGGCTGGCACAGGCCAGCAGGTTGATGCCAACCTCATGCAGGCGGCGCTGCAGGCGTTCGTTGTCGCTGGCGACGGTCATCATCTCGCCCAGGCGCTCTTCAAGCTCGTCACTGCGGCGGCGCAGCTGGCTGACCTGGCGCTCGATCAGCGACACGGTGCCGCTGTCATGACGGATTTCCAGCTGCGACAGCAGCGCCGGATGCCGCTCGAAGAAGTCCGGATGCTGACGCAGCCACTGTGCCACCCGACGCTCTTCTTCCTCGTGTGCCTCGCATCGGCTGCGCTCAGGATCGGTCATCTCGGCATCGGCTCCGCAGTGGTCGGCAGTAGTTCAGCGGTCAGGACTGGTTGTCACCCAGATCGGCCAACCGGAAAACCCCATCATAAACGCGTGCTGTCGGCCCTGTCATGAGCACCGAGGCCTGGTCGTCCGGCCAGGAGATGGTCAGCGGGCCGCCACGCAGGTGCACGGTGACTTCGCGCTCGCACAGTCCCTGGCGCATGGCTGACACGGCGGCGGCACAGGCGCCGGTGCCGCAGGCCAGGGTTTCTCCTGTGCCGCGCTCGAACACGCGCAGGCGCAGCTCCTTGCGATTCAGAACCTGCAGAAAGCCGACGTTGACACGCTGCGGAAAGCGCGGATGGCGCTCGATGAGCGGACCCAGTCGCTCCACCGGTGCGGTGTCGACGTTGTCGACGAGCAGCACGGCATGCGGGTTGCCCATGCTGACGGCAGCAATCTCGACAACCTCGTCGCCGACCTGAAGGGGGTAGGTCAGCGCCTGCTGGTCGGCCTGGAACGGCACCTCGGCAGGCAGCAGACGCGGCTTGCCCATGTCGACGCGAACCCAGCCATTGCCCTGCACATGCAGCTCGATGACGCCGCTGGCGGTCTCGACGCGCAGATGATCCTTGCGGGTCAGGCGACGGTCACGGACGAAGCGAGCAAAGCAGCGCGCGCCATTTCCGCACTGCGACACTTCCGAGCCATCGGCATTGAAGATGCGGTAACGGAAGTCCACATCGGGATGTTGCGGCGGCTCGACGATCAGCAGCTGATCGAAACCGACGCCGAAATTGCGATCCGCCAGGCGCTGAATCGTGGCGGTATCCAGGCGCGCTTTCTGCGAGACCAGATCCAGTACCAGAAAGTCATTGCCGAGACCGTGCATCTTGGTGAATTCCAGACGCATGACCGACTCCTGAAAAACGTATGGGGGCCGTGATGTCATGGCGACGGATCGGCCCGGTTCTGACAGCTATTCTGGGTGCAGGCGGGTGCTGATTCAAGGCACAGACAGACCGGCGGGGCTGGCGGGGTGCAGTGGCGGACCGTCATGCGCCATGGATGGCGCATGCGAGCCTACAGGGAGGTATTCACGGCGTGTCCGCTGCTGCGCCCCGCCAGCCCCGCCGGTCCGATGTCCCGTGGATCAGGGCAGCAGGGACTCCAGGGCCAGCAGGTCCGCCACGGTCTCGCGGCGACGGACTTCCCAGGCCTGGTCTCCATCGACCAGGATCTCGGCGGCACGACCACGGGTGTTGTAGTTCGAGCTCATCACGAAGCCGTAGGCGCCGGCGCCGGTGACGGCGAGCAGATCGCCTGGCTGCAGGCGCAGGTCACGCTGCTTGCCGAGGAAGTCGCCGGTCTCGCACACCGCGCCGACGATGTCGTAGCAGCGCTGCGGCGTGTCATCGCCATGCGGGGTCACCGGCACGATATCCATCCAGGCGCCATACAGCGACGGCCGGATGAGGTCGTTCATGGCGGCATCGACGATGGCGAAATCCTTGTGTTCGGTGGGCTTGAGAAACTCGACGCGGCTCAGCAGCACGCCAGCGGTGGCAGCGATGGCACGGCCCGGTTCCATGTAGACCTTGAGGCCGCGCGCCTTCAGACGCGGCAGCAGCACGGCGGCGTATTCAGCCGGCGTCGGCGGTGTTTCATCGCGGTAGCGCACGCCGAGGCCGCCACCGATGTCGATGTGCTCCAGCGTGATGCCATCGGCGGCCAGTCTGTCGATCATGGCAAGGACGCGGTCCAGGGCATCCGAGAACGGTGCCGTGGTGGTCAGCTGCGAGCCGATGTGGCAGTCGATGCCGATCGGCAGCAGGTTGCCCAGCGCCACGGCATGGCGATACACCTCTGGCGCGCGCTCGATGGCGACACCAAACTTGTTTTCCTTGAGCCCGGTCGAGATGTACGGGTGTGTCCCGGCATCCACGTCCGGGTTCACGCGCAGGCTGATCGGTGCCTTCACGCCAAGACGGGCGGCAACGGCATTGAGACGGTCAAGCTCGGCCTCGGACTCGACGTTGAAGCAGGCGATGCCCAGCGTCAGCGCACGCTCCATCTCGGTTTCGGTCTTGCCCAGTCCCGAGAACACCACTCTGGCCGGGTCGCCACCGGCGGCCAGCACGCGCTCCAGCTCGCCACCGGAGACGATGTCGAAGCCGGCGCCGAGTCGAGCCAGCACATTGAGCACGGCGATGTTGGAGTTGGCCTTGACCGCGAAGCAGACCTGATGCGGGATGTCGGCGAAGGCCTGATCGAAGGCCAGGTAGTTGGCTTCCAGCGTGGCACGCGAATAGACATAGAGTGGCGTGCCAAAGCGCTCGGCGAGCGCGGTCAGCGGCAGCTGTTCGACGTGCAGGCTGCCGTCGCGGTTTTGCAGGTGGCTCATCGGAAATCCTGGGTGGTCAGCGGCTCTCGGGCGCGGGAGCTCCGGCATCGGCCGGAGCGTTCTGGACAGGGGGCTTGGCCGGCACCGGCAGGTACAGGGGGCCTTTCTGGCCGCAGGCGGCAAGCAGGCCGACAAGCAGGGCGGGCAGCAGCAGTCGAATCATCATGTGTCCTCGCGCCGGACTGGCGTCGCCGTATTATCATGCAAGCCCGGTTTTTCCCCAAGCGACATGAGGCAGCGGCCATGATGACGGAAAGCGAATTCGACGAACTGGCCGAGGCCACCCTCCAGGACATCGAGGCGCAGGTCGAGGACGCAGACAGTGACCTCGACTTTGACATGGCCGCCGGCATCCTGACCCTGACGGCACCCAATGGCAGCAGGATCATCATCAACCGCCAGCCGGCCACCCGCGAGATCTGGGTGGCTGCGAAGTCGGGTGGCTATCACTGCGGACGTCGTGATGACGCCTGGTTCTGCACCAGCACCGGCGAGACCTTGCAGCAGCTCCTGAGCCGGATCATCGCCGAGCAGGGTGGCGGCGACATCGTGTTTGGCTGAGCCTGCGCAGAGGCTTCGCATGTCTTGGGATGAGGGGCTTGCCGAACGCGTGCGCGAATTGCTGGCGAAGGTACCTGGGCTGGTCGAAAAACGCCTTTTCGGCGGCTTGGCCTTTCTGCATCAGGGGCATCTTGTGGCCTGCATCGCCAGTGATGCCCTGATCGCGCGCGTGGGTGCCGACGATTACGCCGAGGCGCTGACCCGTCCCCATGTCCGGGTCATGGATGTCACCGGGCGGCCACTGACCGGTTTCGTCATCGTCGATCCGCCGGGTCTCGAGGAGGATGACGCCTTGGCTGACTGGCTTGGTCGCGGCATGGACGTCGTCCGGCGACTGCCACCCAGGATGCCTAGTCCGCCACGATCTCCGCATAGAGGTCGTAGTCGTCCGCCTCGGTGATGCGCACCCGCACCTTCTGCCCCGGCTTCAGCTGCGCCGCGCCCTCGCCCTCGATGAACACGTTGCCGTCGATCTCCGGCGCATCCGCGTAGGAGCGTGCAATGGCAACACCCTCCTCGTCATCGATCTCGTCCACCAGCACGATCTCGACACGACCGACACGGCGCTGCAGGCGCTCGGCGGAGATTTCCGCCGCCAGTGACATGAAACGGTCCAGGCGCTCCTGCTTGACCTCCTCCGGCACCGGTTCGGCGACGTCGTTGGCCACTGCGCCGTCAACCGGCGAGTAGGGGAAACAGCCGACGCGGTCGAGCTGGGCTTCCTTGAGCCAGGCCAGGAGTTCCTCGAATTCTTCCTCGGTCTCGCCGGGGAAGCCGACGATGAAGGTTGAACGGATCACCAGATCCGGGCAGATCGCGCGCCAGGTCTTGATGCGCTCGAGCGTGTTCTCGGCGTGCGCCGGGCGCTTCATGCGCTTGAGCACGCTCGGGCTGCCGTGCTGGAAGGGAATGTCCAGGTAGGGCAGGATCCGGCCCTCCGCCATCAGCGGAATCACGTTGTCCACGTGCGGATACGGGTAGACGTAGTGCAGGCGCACCCACACGCCCATCGAGCCCAGTGCCTCGCACAATTCCAGCATGCGCGTCTTCACCGGCTTGCCGCCCCAGAAGTCGAGCTTGTACTTGAGGTCGACGCCGTAGGCACTGGTGTCCTGCGAGACCACCAGCAGCTCCTGCACGCCAGCCTTGACCAGGTTCTCGGCCTCGGTCAGCACCGAACCGACCGGGCGTGACACCAGGTCGCCACGCAGTGACGGGATGATGCAGAAGGTGCAGCGGTGGTTGCAGCCCTCGGAAATCTTCAGGTAGGCGTAGTGCTTGGGCGTGAGCTTGACGCCCTGCGCCGGCACCAGATCGATGAACGGATCGTGCTTGGGCGGCAGGTACTGATGCACGGCACCCATGACTTCCTCGTAGGCGTGCGGGCCGGTGACGCTGAGCACGCTCGGGTGTGCCTCGCGGATCAGGTCAGCCTTCTTGCCCAGGCAGCCGGTAACGATCACCTTGCCGTTTTCGGCCAGTGCCTCTCCGATGGCATCCAGCGATTCCTGCACGGCGGAGTCGATGAAGCCGCAGGTGTTGACCACGACCAGGTCGGCGCCGTCGTAGCTGGGCGAGATCTCGTAGCCCTCGGTACGCAGCTGGGTGAGGATGCGCTCGGAGTCGACGAGGGCCTTGGGGCAGCCGAGGCTGACAAAGCCGACCTTGGGATTGGCAGAGGACATAGGGGATACCGCAGGGGTTGATCAGAATGCGCGCATTGTAGCGCAATCGCGGCGCTGTCGGGCAGGCGTGACCATCGCCCAACAATGGTGCACACTGCCCTCATATGGTGCCTGTGCGCGGGCCAAAATGGCCATGATCCGGGCTGTCCGGGTTGGTTCGTTTCTTGCTTCTGCTAGGTCAAAGGCGCTACAGACGCCCACACCCTGCTCATTTGCGTTCACAGAGGCGTTCATGTCGGATCCCAGATTGGCCAGGCGACTGCTCGAGAACCTGACCACGGCGGTGCTGCTCTGCGACACCGACCTGCGCCTGGTCTACCTGAATCCGGCAGCGGAAAGCCTGCTCGCCATCAGTCACAGCCGGGCCCTCGGCCTGCCGCTGGATGCCGTCCTCACCATCGACACCGTCAGTGCCCTGGCGCTGCAGCAGACCCTGATCAGCGGTCATCCGTTCACCAAGCGCGAGGCCCACCTGCGTGTCGGCCTGCGCGACATCGTGGTGGATTACTGGGTCTCGTTGATGAGCAGTCCGTCGGATGCGACCCAGCTGCTGGTCGAGATCCAGTCGCGAGACCGTCTGCTGCGCATTGCCCGCGAAGAGGCCATGCTGGCCAGTCACCAGGCGACCCGCCAGCTGGTGCGCGGTGTCGCCCACGAGATCAAGAACCCGCTGGGCGGCATCCGTGGTGCTGCCCAGCTGCTGTCTCGCGAACTGGCGGGAGCCGAGCAGCGCGAATACACCCAGGTCATCATCGAGGAAGCGGATCGCCTGCGAGCGCTGGCCGATCGCATGCTGGGGCCGCGGCGTCTGCCCACCATGTCGCAGGTCAATCTGCACGAATGCACCGAGCGGGTGCTCGCGCTGCTCTCGGCCGAGGCTGCCGGCCGTGTCACCTTCGTGCGTGACTATGACCCGTCGCTGCCCGAGCTGATGGCCGATGCCGACCAGCTCATCCAGGCCATTCTCAACATCGCCGGCAATGCCCTGCAGGCGCTGCTGGAGACCCCGGAGCAGAAGGCGCCGACGCTGACCTTCCGGACCCGCTCGGTGCGTCAGTACACCATTGGTGCGCGTCGTCACAGGGTGGTCATCCGCCTCGACATCACCGACAACGGCCCGGGCATTCCCGAGTCGCTGCGCGAGTCCATCTTCTATCCCATGGTCAGCGGCCGCGCCGGCGGCACCGGCCTGGGCCTGTCGATCTCGCAGGACATCATTCACCAGTACCACGGCCTGATCGAATGCGAATCCGTGCCGGGGTGCACCGTTTTCAGCATCTTCTTGCCTTTGGAAGTAGGGTCATGAATAGCAAATCGGTCTGGATCATCGACGATGATCGTGCCATCCGCTGGGTTCTCGAGCGCGCCTTGACGCAGGCGGGTCTGCAGCCTCAGTGCTTCGAGGATGCCGGCACGGCGCTCAAGCGCCTGGGCTCGCAGCAGCCGGTCGCGATCGTCACCGACATCCGCATGCCCGGCCTCGATGGTCTGGCCTTTCTCGGCAAGGTGCGCGAGCAGCATCCGGATCTGCCGGTCATCATCATGACCGCGCACTCCGACCTTACCTCGGCGGTGGCGTCCTACCAGGGTGGCGCCTTCGAGTACCTGCCCAAGCCCTTTGATGTCGACGAGGCGGTGGCCCTGGTCAAGCGTGCCATCGCGCATCATCTCGAGCAGAGCACCCTGCAGCCCGAGGTGGTCACCAGCAGCGAGCGCAGCACCAGCATCATCGGCGAGTCGCCGGCCATGCAGGAGGTGTTCCGTGCCATCGGCCGGCTCAGCAACTCCAACATCACCGTGCTCATCAATGGCGAGTCCGGTACTGGCAAGGAGCTGGTTGCAGGCGCCCTGCATCAGCACTCCCCGCGTGCGCGCAAGCCGTTCATCGCGCTCAACATGGCGGCCATTCCCAAGGACCTGATGGAGTCCGAGCTGTTCGGTCACGAGAAGGGCGCCTTCACCGGGGCCGCCACGCAGCGCGTCGGCCGTTTCGAGCAGGCCGATGGCGGCACACTGTTCCTCGACGAGATCGGCGACATGCCGCTGGATACCCAGACCCGTCTGCTGCGGGTGCTGGCGGATGGCGAGTTCTACCGGGTCGGCGGCCACATTCCGGTGCGCGTCGATGTGCGCATCATTGCGGCCACCCACCAGAATCTTGAAAAGCTGGTGGCCGACGGCAAGTTCCGCGAAGACCTTTTCCACCGCCTCAACGTGATCCGCGTGCACATCCCGCGCCTGCGTGATCGCAGCGAGGACATTCCGCGTCTGGCCAGCTTCTTCATGTCGCGTGCCGCTGCCGAGCTGCAGGTCGAGCCCAAGTCGCTGACCGCCGAAGCGGCACAGTACCTGCAGCAGCTGCCCTGGCCGGGCAATGTGCGTCAGCTGGAAAACACCTGTCGCTGGCTGACCGTGATGGCGTCCAGTCGCGAGGTGCTGATTTCGGATCTGCCGCCCGAACTGCAGCCGGGCAGTCAGCAGGATGCGCCGGTTGGCGCGCCGAACTGGGAGCACGCGCTGGCTTCATGGGCGCGGCGCAGCCTGATGAGTGCGCCGGAAGTCCGTCTGCTGGATGTGGCGGCGCCGACGTTCGAGCGCATCCTGATCCAGGCGGCATTGCATCATACCGGGGGGCGTCGTCGCGATGCCGCGGTGGTGCTGGGCTGGGGCCGCAACACTCTGACACGCAAGATCAAGGAGCTGGGCCTGTCGGTGGCTGACGACGAGGACGAGGACGGCTGAGTGCCGTCCTCGCGTCGAGACTGCCTTGGCGCGGAGGTCTTACTTCACCGTGATGGTGATTTTCTCGGAGATCACGGCCGGGTTGTGCGGCTGGTGCTTCCAGTCGGCCATCAGGGCCTGCAGGGTGTGCTTGCCCGGCTTCAGGTCAAGCACGGCCTCGATCTGGCCGGCGCCGTAGTGCACGACCTGGGCGCTGGCCGGCAGCGGCTGGGCCAGATTGACGGCCGGCTCGTCGATGAGCAGGTGGAAGTGTCCGGTGTTGGGCTGGTTGACGCCTGCCGGGGCCACGCCCATGTTGCTCAGGCCGAACACCACGGTCACCGGTGACTTGACCGTGTCACCGTTCTTCGGACTGATGATGGTGGCCTTGGCATTGGCGGGTGCTGCCTGGGCCAGGCCGAGCTTGGACTCGACCTGTTGCGTGGCCTGCTGCTTGGCCATGCTCTTGAAGTATTCCATGTCCATGGCGGTGGCAGGTACGGCGGTGGCCAGGACGGCCAGTGCCAGCAGAGTGCGCATCATGTGGTATCTCCCGGTGAGTGTTCGTGTGGTGTCAGCGTATCAGTCGTTGCGATCGTGGCCGTTGCCATGGCCTTCATGGCCCGGACGTCCTGGCGCACCATGCTGTCGATGCAGGTCACGGACGGCCTCGCGACGCTCTTCCGGTGTCAGCGACTGCCATTTCTGACGCAGTGCCTCGCGTGCTTCCGGGGGCAGCGGCTTGAGCGCGCGCCAGCGTTCGCGAATGGCGTCACGCTGCTCTGGCGGCATCGAGCGCCAGCGTTCGGCCTTGGCTTTCAGACGCTCGCGGCGATCCGCCGGCATGCTGTCCCAGCGTTCACGGAAATCACCCAGCATCTGCTGCTGCTCCGGCGTCAGGCTGTCCCAGTCCGAGTCGGCCAGTGCGGCCGTGCTGGTCAGCAGCGCTCCGCCCAGCAGGCTGATCCGGAGGGCATGCGCGAGGGCATTAGCGAGCATCACGGGATGCCTCCTCCATGGCCATGAGCCAGTCGATCTCTTCCAGCATCTGACCTTCGATGGCTTCCGGGTTCTGGGCGCCGCTGGTGCTCGAGGTGGGCAGCAGCCAGCCACCGGGCAGCGCCACCATGAAGGTTACGCTGGCAGCCAGGGCGAGACCGCCCCATTGCCAGCGATGCGAGTGGCTGCGAGGCAGCAATGCTTGCGCGAGGATCTGCTCCATGCGCTGGTCCCAGACGGGGTCCGGCTGCGCGGCGGCCTGATCCAGGGTTTTCGCCAGGCGTGCAGCCAGGCGGGCATCGTCCAGCGTCAGTTGCTCTTTCATGACATGTCCTCCGCGGTCGTGCCGACAGCGCCCAGGCGGGCACGAATGCTGTTCAGAGCACGGAAATAATGCGTCTTCACGCTGCCTTCGGCGCAACCCATGACTTCAGCGGTTTGCGCAGTGTCCAGTCCTTCCCAGGCGCGCAGCAGAAACGCCTGCTGCTGCCGGAACGGCAGATCCTTCACGGCCTCGAGCACTACATCCATATTGTCGGCCCGCTGCAGCAGCGTGACCGGGTTGTGGTCCACCGGATCGGCGATATGCTGGATCGGGTCCTCGTCACTCTCGTCGTCCATGGGCTCCAGCCAGGTGAACCATTTCTTGCGTCGCGTCTCGCGCCGGAAGTGGTCCATCATGCGGCTGTGCAGGATGCGGTGGAACAGCGGTCCCCAGCTTGACGGATCATGATCGCGGTACTTGGCGACCAGGGTCAGCATGGCTTCCTGCACGATGTCCTGTGCGGCTTCGCGGTCACGCGTGGCCAGTTCCGCCGTCAGCCTGGCGCGCCGGCTGACATCACGGAGAAAGGCGTCTATCGAGTTTTCCGCCGGGCGTTTAGCCGACATGGGTGTCACCCTCCGTTCGGGAGGCGCGGCACCGTAAGTCGTGGCGGTTTCGGCAGCAAGTCGCATGGCCAGTGGCTCGGGCATGTGGATTGATCTGGTGAGAAAAACGCCAGAGGCAGTCTTGGGTTGACGTGCACTGTCCTAGAATGTGCGTGTTCACCAACGTTTCCATCCTGTGTGCCGAGCCATTGCCCGACATGATCGATATTGTGCTGTATCAGCCGGAAATTCCAGGCAACACCGGCAACATCATACGTCTCTGCGCCAATACCGGGGCAAGACTGCATCTGGTCAGGCCGCTGGGCTTCGTGCTCGATGATGCCCGTCTGCGTCGGGCCGGTCTCGACTACCACGAGTGGGCCGAGTTGCGCGTGCACGAGTCGTGGTCGGATCTCTGCCAGGCAATGTCCGGTCGCAGGCTGTTCGCGTTCACCACCAAGGCCAGCCACTCCGCCTTTGCCGAGTCGTTCCGGCCGGACGACGTGCTGGTGTTCGGGCCTGAAACCCGCGGTCTGCCTGCCGAGGTACTTGACGGCTTCGCCCCGGCAGCGCGTCTGCGTCTGCCCATGCAGCCGGACAGTCGCAGCCTGAATCTGTCCAACAGTGTCGCCATCATGGTCTACGAGACCTGGCGTCAGCTCGGCTTTCCGGGGGCCGTCATGCCCCCGGAGACGTCCGCTTAGGCAGTTGTCGCTGTCTCGGTCTCGGCCAGACGGCGCTGGTTCTCGGCAAACACGGCATCGAAATTGATCGGCTGCAGCAGCAGTTGCGGGAAGCTGCCCTTGCCGACGAGGTCGGAAATGGCTTCGCGCGCGTACGGGAAGAGCAGGTTCGGGCAGTAAGCACCGAGCAGCGGGGCCAGCTCCTCGTCCGGAAAGCCGATCGCCTGGAAGATGCCGGCCTGCTGCACTTCGACCAGGAAGGCGACCTGGTTGTCATTCTTCGCGGTCACGGTCAGCGACAGCGTCACTTCATAGTGGTTGCCGTCCTCGAGCTGGGCCATGCCGGTGGCGAGGTCGATGCTGATCTCGGGATTCCATGCCTGCAGGAACACGCGCGGAGCGTTCGGCACCTCGAACGAGGCGTCCTTGAGGTAGATGCGTTGCAGGGCGAATTGCGGTTGGGCGGCGTCGGTCATGATGAGCTCGTGAGGTCAGGAGGCAAGCAGGTCGTCGAGGCGGCCTGCGCGTTCGAGGGCGTGCAGTTCATCGCTGCCCCCGATGGGTTGGTCGTTGATGAAGATCTGCGGCACGGTGCGGCGGCCGGTGCGCTGCACCAGCATCTGGCGAGTGTCGGCGTCATCGCTGACATCGATCTCCTCGTAGGTCACGCCCTTGCGCTGCAGCAGCATCTTGGCGCGTACGCAGTACGGGCAGATGTGCGTGGTGTAGATGATGACCTTGGCCATGATCAGCTCCTGCGCACCAGTGGCAGACCTTGCTGGCGCCAGCCCGAGATGCCGCCGGTGAGGCGGTAGGCGTCCTTGACGCCGGCCTGCTTGAGGGTCTTGGCCGCCATGCCGGCGACCTGGCCGAGGCCGCAGACCACGATTACGGGGCGATCGCCGCGCGCCAGCTCGGCAGCCTTCTCGGCAAGCTGGCTGTAGGGGATGTTCTCGCTGCCGGTGATGTGGCCTTCACGGTATTCCGGAGTGTTCCGAAGGTCGATGACGCGGGCCTGCTGCTGGTTGACCAGACGGGTCAGCTCCTGCGGGCTGACGGCGCGTCCGCCGCGCTGCATTTCAGTGATGATGAAGGCGATGACCAGGGCCACCAGGGCGCTGATCAGCAGGGGATGGTTGCCGACGAATTCGATGACGCGATCCATGACACGGACTCAGGGAATGACAAAGGAGCCGGAGTATACCCCGCGTGACGGGCCGGCTCCACCGCGTTGCCAGCCATGCTGACAGCGCGTTCTGGCAGGCCTCAGCGACCCGGCGCCGGGTTGCCCAGTTCGCTGGCAAGGCGCTGGAAGCTGGCCAGCCGGCGTGGCTGGATGGCGCCGGTGTCGACGCCGTGAGACAGCGCGCAGCCGGGCTCCTGCTGGTGCTGGCAGTTGCGGAAGCGGCATTGGCCCAGCCAGGGGCGGAACTCGATGAAGCCTTCCAGCAGCTGGTCGCGATCCATGTGCCAGACGCCGAACTCGCGGATGCCGGGCGAGTCGATCAGGGCGCCGCCTTCAGGCAGGTCGAACCAGCAGGCGGTGGTGGTGGTGTGCTGGCCCAGCCTGGAGCCGGCCGAGATTTCCTTCACCTTCTGGGTGACATCGGGCAGCAGGGCATTGATCAGTGATGACTTGCCGACGCCGGACTGGCCGACGAAGACCACGGTGCGACCGGCGACCAGGGCGCGCAGGTCGCCGGTATCGCCATGTGCCGACAGCGTGCGGGTTTCGTAGCCGAGACGGGCAAAGCTGTCGAGCAGCTCGCGCAGGGGTGCCGCGCGTCCGGCATCGAGCAGGTCGGCCTTGTTGAGCACGATGACCGGTGCGATGCCGGTGGCTTCGCAGGCGATCAGGTAGCGATCGATGAGCTCGGCCGAAGGTACCGGCTCGGGTGCGATGATGAGCAGGATGCGATCGATGTTGGCCGCGACCGGCTTGAGCTTGCCGTAAGGATCGGGACGCACCAGCACGGAGTCGCGCGGCAGCAGCGCGGTGATGACGCCGGTACCTTCGGCAGCGGGTTGCCAGATGACCCGGTCGCCGGTCACCAGCTGCTCGATGTTGGCGCGCCGATGGCAGCGGAAGCGCTGGCCTGCCAGCGATCCTTCCAGTGCCTCGACGGCGAGCTGGACGCCGTAGTGGGCAATGATCCGGCCCTGCTGCTCTGCGCCCAGTTCGCCCCCGGCGAGCAGGGCCTCCGCCTTGGCATCGCGCTTGCTGGCGCGGGCGATGCGCTCGTTCTGGATGCGGTCGATGCGGAAGCTCTGCTGACGGCTGATGCGTCGTTGGCTCATCCCTGCTCCGGGTCGGTTTGCTGGCGTGCGACAGGCGCGCCTCTGTTATGCTGTTTCCATTGTGCCATCGTCTATCGTCAAGGAGTGTTGATGAACAACAACAAGGCCGGCAACCTGGTCTGGATCGACCTCGAGATGACGGGGCTGAATCCGGATACCGACCGCATCATCGAGATCGCCACGGTAGTCACCGATGCGCACCTGAACATTCTGGCCGAGGGTCCGGTGCTGGCGATCCACCAGAAGGACATCGTGCTCAATGCCATGGACGAATGGAACACGCGCCAGCATGGCGAGTCCGGACTGACCGAGCGCGTGCGCCGCAGCACCGTCAGCGAAGCCGAGGCCGAGGCGCGCACCATCGAGTTCCTCAGCCGTTTTGTCGACCCGAAGAAGTCGCCCATCTGCGGCAACTCGATCTGCCAGGATCGCCGCTTCCTGTACCGTCACATGCCGAAGCTGGAAGCCTTCCTCCACTACCGCAATCTCGATGTCAGCACGGTCAAGGAGCTGGCTCGACGCTGGTATCCCGACCTGCTGCAGCGCTTCACCAAGAAGAGCTCGCACCTGGCGCTGGATGACGTCAAGGACTCCATCGAGGAGCTGCGCTACTACCGTCAGTACTTCTTCAAGCTGCCGGGCTTCAGCGAGGACTGAGTTCGGCGTGCAGCTTGCGCTGCTGCTCCGTGATGGCCCAGTCCAGATGTTCGGCCAGCACGTCATCCAGCAGGCCGGCCTCTGCCAGGTCCTGCCGGCGCTGCTGCAGGGCCTGCAGAATCTGCGCGTTGGCTGAGGCATTGCCCATGGCGATGCTCAGGTTGCGCAGCCAAGTCGGATAGTTCAGCCGTCGCAAGGCCATGCCGGCGCTCTGCTCCAGCCAGGTGGCTTCGTCCCAGGCCCACAGGCTCAGCAGATCCGGGCCGTCGAAGGCATGGCGTGGCAGCAGGTCGCGCTCCTCGCTGGGGCGGGCATAGCGGTTCCACGGACACACCAGCTGGCAGTCATCGCAGCCGAAGATGCGGTTGCCGATGGGCTGGCGCAATTCCAGCGGAATCACGCCCCGGTATTCGATGGTCAGGTAGCTGATGCACTTGCCGGCGTCGAGCACATAGGGGGCGACGATCGCGCGTGTCGGGCAGATGTCGATGCAGGCCTGGCAGCTGCCGCAGTGACTGCTCACCGGCCGGTCCACCGGCAGTGGCAGATCGGTGAACAGTTCGCCGAGAAAGAACCACGAGCCGGCCTCGCGATTGAGGATGACGGTGTGCTTGCCCATCCAGCCGAGACCTGCCTGGCTCGCCACCGCCTTTTCCATGACGGGTGCCGAGTCGACGAAGGCGCGGTAGCCGAACGGGCCGATGGCGGCCTCGATGCGGTCGGCGAAATGCTGCAGGCGCTTGCGGATGATCTTGTGGTAGTCGCGGCCCAGCGCGTAGCGAGCGATGTAGGCGCGACGGTCATCGGCTAGAATGGCGTGAATGCGCGGATCGGCCGGCAGATAGTCCATGCGGACCGAGATGATGCGCCGGGTGCCGGGCTTGAGGGCGGCGGGGTCGATGCGCTTGGGTTCGGCCAGCCAGTCCATGCCGGCCTGGTGTCCGGCGTCCAGCCAGCGGGCCAGGTGGGCGGGATGTTCGCCCAGATCGATGTCACTGATGCCGACCTGCTGGAAGCCGAGCTCGCGCCCCCAGCGGCGGATGTCCGCTGCCAGGTTGTCCAGCTCAGCGGGGGTGAGTTCGTTGCTGCCGGGGATTCGCCTCATGACGCGCATTCTGCCATCCTTCCCGGAGGTCGGGCCATCCTGGCGCCGGCCTGTCCCGCGAGCCTGAAACGGAAACCCGGATCTGCCATGTCTGATGCCGTGACCCTGATCGATGACGACCTGCACCGGCAGCTGGCGTTGCGCTGGCTGTCGCCGCGTGCCGATGATGCCCACAAGGGCGACTTCGGTCCGTTGCTGGTGGTGGGTGGTGGCGAGGGCTACAGCGGCGCCGCATTGCTGGCGGCCGAGACGGCCTTGCGTGCGGGTGCCGGCGCCACCCTGGTCGCCTGCGGGCGCACGGCGGCGACCGGACTCTGGCTGCATCGGCCCGAACTGATGGCGCGTGCCGTGAGTTCACGTGCCGATCTGCAGCCGCTGCTGGCCATGGCCCGCGTGGTGGTGGCCGGGCCCGGCCTGGGTCGAGACGACTGGGCGCGCGAACTGTGGCCTGCACTTGCGGCCGCCGGTCCGCGCCAGGTGCTGGATGCCGACGGCCTGTTCTGGCTGGCGGAGAACCCGGAGCGTCATCCGGCGCGCGTGCTGACGCCACATCCGGGCGAGGCTGCCCGCCTGCTGCATTGCCATGTCGCCGACATCAGCCGCGACCGGCCGGCAGCGGCACGTGAGTTGCAGTCTGAATATGGCGGTGTCGTCATCCTCAAGGGTGCCGGCACGTTGGTGTGCGATGGTGAACGTGTCTGGCGCTGCAGCGCCGGCAATCCCGGCATGGCGACGCCGGGCATGGGTGATGTGCTGGCCGGTCTGGCCGGTGCCCTGCTCGCCCAGGGCGTGCCGCTGTTCGAGGCGGCGGCCCTGGCGGTGAGTCTGCACGCCAGGGCCGGTGACCGTGTCGCCGTGCACAAGGGGCAGCGCGGCATGCTGGCGAGTGATCTGTGGGGGCCGATGCCGGCCCTGTTGAATCCGACGCAACAGGTGGTGGAACAGTGAGCAGCAGTCAGACGTGGCTGGCCGGTGATGTCGATGCCATGACCGCCTTCGGGGCGCAACTGGCGCGTGCCTGCCAGGGCCGTGGCGTGATCTTTCTCGAGGGCGATCTGGGTGCTGGCAAGACCACCCTGTCGCGTGGCATCTTGCATGCGCTCGGCCATCAGGGCGCGGTAAAAAGCCCGACCTACACGCTGGTCGAGCCCTACACGCTGGCAGACACGACCGTGTATCACTTCGATCTGTATCGTCTGCTGGACCCCGAGGAGCTTGAGCTCATGGGGTATCGCGAATATTTCCATGATCAGGCGCTGACGCTGGTGGAATGGCCGGAGCGGGGACGCCCCCTGCTGCCTGAGCCGGACCTGCGCCTGCGCCTGGCAGAACCTCCGGCCGGGGGGCGAGAGCTGGCGGTGACGGCGGTGACGTCGCGCGGCGAGCAGATCCTGAATGAATTGAGGAATGGCGGTTGAAGATGATGCGTTGGCTGGTGATGTGCGGGTTGCTGCTGGGCATGGCAGGCAGCGTGACGGCGGCACAGATCGTCGGCGTGCGCTCGTGGGCGGGTGCGGACAGCACGCGTCTGGTGCTGGAGCTGGACGGGCAGTCCGAGTATCGCATCAGCGAGGCCAGCACGCCCGGCCGCCTGATCATCACCCTGCCCGAGGCGAAGACACGGCTTGAGGCACCGCGCTGGCCGACGCGCACCGGCTTTGTCGAGGCGGTTCGTCTGGATGTGTCCGGGCGGGTGCCGCAGCTGGTCATGGATCTCAATCGCGAGGCCGAGGCCAAGGTCTTCCTGCTTGGCCCCAACCAGAGTTACGGGCATCGCCTGGTCATTGATCTGCTGCCGCGTCAGGCCAATACCGTGATTCCGGTGCAGGCGGCAGCGCCTGCGCCGACCGCGCCGCCATCTCCGGCAGTGGCGGCTGCGGTCCCGGCACCACCTCCTGTGCTGGCGCCCCGGCCGGCACCCGTTCGCAAGCCGGTCAGCAAGAGCGGTCGCAACATCGTGGTCACCCTGGATGCCGGGCATGGTGGCGAAGACCCCGGCGCCATCGGCAAGACCGGCATGTACGAGAAGCATGTCACGCTGGCGATTGCGCGCGCGGTCGCGCAATACCTGAATGATCAGGAGGGCGTGACTGCCCGCCTCACCCGTGATGCGGATTTCTTTGTGCCCCTGCAGCGTCGCCGGCAGATTGCGCGCTATGACCACAAGGCCGACATCTTCGTGTCCATTCACGCCGACTCGGCGCTCAATCGCTCGGCCCATGGCGCGTCGGTATTCGCCCTGTCATTGAAGGGTGCCAACTCCGCCACCTCGCGATTTGCCCAGCAGCTGGCCGAGCAGGAAAACAAGTCCGACCTGATTGGCGGCGTGGTTGCTGAAAGCGACGACATCACCGGGGTGCTTGCCGGCATGCTGATCGAGGGTACCCTCAAGCACAGTCTGGAGATGGGGCAGCTGATACTGGGCGAGATGAAGCCGGTGGTGGGCAAGCTGCACAGCCCGCGTGTCGAGCAGGCCGGTTTCGCCGTGCTCAAGGAGCCGGGCATGGTGTCGCTGCTGGTCGAGACCGGCTTCATCTCCAATCCCCAGGAAGAGTCGCGTCTGATCAATCCGGCCTACCAGCTTGAGGTGGCACGTGCCATTGCGGAGGGCATTGTGCGCTTCTGTCAGCAGTACCCGGTGCCGGGCACGCGCTTCGATACCAGCGGAGGCTGAGCGTGGCGCGCATTCAGCTGCTTGACGCCCGTCTGGCCAACCAGATTGCCGCCGGCGAGGTGGTCGAACGACCGGCGTCGGTGGCCAAGGAGCTGCTCGAGAACGCCATCGATGCCGGCGCGCGTGTCATCGAGGTGCAGGTCGAGCAGGGCGGCATCGCCGGCCTGACCATACGTGATGATGGTGACGGCATTGCGCGCGATGACCTGCCGCTGGCGCTGGCGCGTCATGCCACCAGCAAGATCCATCATCTGGATGACCTTGAGGCGGTGGCCACCCTCGGCTTCCGTGGCGAGGCACTGGCCTCCATCGCCTCGGTGTCTCGTCTGACCATGACGTCGAGCACCGAATCGAGCGGGCTGGGCTGGGCGGTGCGTACCGAAGGCCGTGACATGGCGGCGCATGTCGAGCCGGCGCGACACCCGCGCGGTACCACGGTCGAGGTGCGGGACCTGTTCTTCAACACGCCGGCGCGGCGCAAGTTCCTGCGCAGCGAGAACACCGAATTCGGCCACCTCGAAGAAGTGGTGCGGCGCATCGCCCTGGTCTCGCCCCGGGTCGGCTTCAGCCTCAGTCACAACCAGCGTGCGCTCTGGCAGCTGCGTCCCGCGCAGAGCGAGGCCGAGCTGCTCAAGCGCCTGGGTCAGCTGTGCGGGCCTGCCTTCGTGCAGTCCGCGATTCCGCTCGAGGTCGAGACGGCGGGTATACGTCTGCATGGCTGGCTGGGCCTGCCCACGTTCTCGCGCTCGCAGGCGGATCTGCAGTACTTCTTCGTCAACGGACGCATGGTGCGCGACAAGGTGGTTTCGCACGCCGTGCGCCAGGCCTATGCCGATGTGCTCTTCCACGGCCGGCACCCCGCCTTCGTGCTGTTTCTCGACATGGATCCGGGCGCTGTCGACGTCAATGTGCACCCGACCAAGCATGAAGTGCGCTTTCGCGAGTCGCGACTCGTGCATGACGTGATTTATCGCGGCCTGCATCGCGCCATTGCCGCGTTGCGCCCGCAGGATGCGCCGCCGCCGGCAGCGGCCGAGGTCTCCGTGACGGCTGCTGCTGCGCCAGCCTCCATGGTTCCTGGCTGGCAGCCCAGCCAGGGCGGTCTGGACTGGTCCAGGCCGGATGCCCGCGAGGCGCTGGCGAGCTATCTCGGGGCGGCAACGCCTGCGCCGGGTGCTGCCGCGTCGTCCGCTCCATCAGCGGCGCTGCCGGGCCTGATGCCGAGATGGTCCGAGAGCCTGCCGACCTCGCCGTCGACATCGACAGCAGCCGAACACCCGCTGGGCTATGCCCTGGCCCAGCTCCATGGGGTCTATCTGCTGGCACAGAATGCCGACGGCTTGGTGCTGGTCGACATTCATGCCGCCCATGAGCGCATCGTTTACGAGCGCCTGAAAGCGGCGCAGGAGAGTGAAGGCATTGCCCGCCAGCCCTTGCTGGTGCCATTGAGCATTGCGGTCAGTCAGCGCGAGGCTGATCTGGCCGAGACCCACCAGGCTGACTTTCTTGACATGGGCTTCGAGCTTCAGCGCATGGGGCCGGAAACCCTGCTGGTAAGGGCGCTGCCGACGCTGTTGTCGCAGGCCGGTGCCGAGGCGCTGGTGCGTGACGTGCTCTCCGATCTGGTCACGCACGGTCAGACCCGGCGCTGGCAGGAGCATCGCAATACCCTGCTCGCGACCATGGCCTGTCATGGCGCCGTGCGTGCCAATCGTCAGCTGTCGGTGGTCGAGATGAATGCCCTGCTGCGCGACATGGAAGCCACCGAGCGCAGCGGCCAGTGCAACCATGGTCGTCCGACCTGGACGCGTCTGAGCATGGCCGATCTCGACCGTCTGTTTCTGCGCGGGCGCTGACCATGACAAACCCCGCGCGCCCGGCCGCGATCTGCCTGATGGGGCCTACGGCAGCCGGCAAGACCGCATTGGCGATGGCACTGGCGGCACGTGGCGATGTCGAGATCATCTCGGTGGACTCGGGCATGGTCTATCGCGGCATGGACATCGGCACGGCCAAGCCGACGCCCGACGAGTTGGCGCTGGCGCCGCATCGCCTCATCGACATCCGTGATCCGGCCCAGGCCTATTCCGCAGCGGAGTTCCGCAGCGATGCCCTGGCGGCCATGCACGAAGTGGTGGCAGCCGGGCGCACGCCGCTGCTCACGGGCGGTACCATGCTCTATTTCAAGGTACTGCGGGATGGTCTGGCGCTGCTGCCGGAGGCTGATCCGGCGGTGCGCGCACAGCTCGACGCCGATGCGGCTCGTGATGGCCTGGCCTCGTTGCACCGTCGCCTGCAGGCGGTGGACCCCGTGGCGGCGGCACGCATCACGCCAGGTGACAGCCAGCGCCTGCAGCGCGCGCTCGAGGTCTGGCTGGTGACCGGCAAGCCCCTGTCGCAGTGGCATGCCGAGCAGCCGGCGCCGGAACCCCTGCCCTTCGATCTGCGCTGGTTTGCGGTCAGTCCGCCGGACAGGGCGGTTCTGCACGAGCGCATCGCCCGCAGATTCGACCTCATGCTGGCCCAGGGCTTTCTGGATGAGGTGATTGCCCTGAAAGCCCGCGGCGATCTGCACCTGGGCCTGCCTTCGATGCGTGCCGTCGGGTATCGCCAGGCCTGGCTGCATCTGGACGGCGAGACCGATCTGCCCGCCTGCCGCGATCAGTGCGTGGCGGCCACGCGCCAGCTCGCCAAGCGGCAGCTGACCTGGCTGCGCAGCTTTCCCGACCTGACCTGGCTGGATCCGTCGGACATCAGCGCCCCCGCGCAGATCATCCGGCATTTGTCGTCGGGCACTTGAAAAAGCGGGCATACACCCCCACAGTTGTTTTACGCCGCACTGGTATTTGGTGTGGCCATTCCCGGATTGCGGGGAGCCCGGCAACGGGTTGTGCGGCACCCCATTATCGGCTCGGGTTGAGCCAGTCCAGAGGAAAAAACCATGTCCAAGGGACAAACCCTGCAGGATCCCTTCCTGAATGCGCTGCGCAAGGAACGCATACCCGTTTCCATCTTCCTGGTGAACGGCATCAAGCTGCAGGGTCAGATCGAATCGTTCGACCAGTACGTGGTGCTGCTCAAGAACACGGTCAGCCAGATGGTCTACAAGCACGCCATTTCCACCGTGGTGCCGGCGCGCAATCCGCGTACCACGCTGCCGGGAAGCAATGTGCCCATCGGTGGCACCGCGCCGCTGGGGCAGAGCGAGTCCAGTCTGGAAGATCTGGATGACGACGACACCCAGCCGCCATTTGCCTGAGTGCGGTGATCTCGTTCCGGGTCAGGGCGTGACTGCCCGGCCCGGACGACAGAGGTAAGCTACTTGGAATATTTTGAACGCCCTGCTGGTGGAGAGGGCGCCATCCTGGTCCATCTGGACCTGCGTCAGGGCGGCCAGGACGAGGACCTTGACGAGTTCCGTCTGCTCGCCAGCTCGGCCGAGGTGGCGGTGCTGGCCGTGGTCACCGGCTCGCGTCAGCGTCCCGATGCCCGTCTTTATGCCGGAACCGGCAAGGTGGCCGAGATCCGTGATGCCATCGCGGCCACCGGCGCCGAGGTGGTGTTGTTCAATCATGCCCTGACGCCGGCGCAGGAGCGCAACCTCGAACGCGAGTTGCAATGCCGGGTGCTGGATCGTACCGGTCTGATTCTCGACATCTTCGCCCAGCGCGCGCGTACCCATGAAGGCAAGCTGCAGGTCGAGCTGGCACAGCTCGATCACCTGTCGTCGCGACTGGTGCGTGGCTGGACCCACCTCGAGCGCCAGAAAGGCGGCATCGGTCTGCGCGGTCCTGGCGAAACCCAGCTCGAAACCGACCGCCGCCTGCTGCGCAAGCGCATCGACTACCTCAAGGCGCGCCTGGAAAAGGTGCGCCAGACGCGCTCCCAGGGGCGTGCCGCGCGCCAGAAGGCCGGGGTGCCGACGGTGTCGCTGGTGGGCTACACCAACGCCGGCAAGTCGACGCTGTTCAATCGTCTGGCGGGCGCGGACGTGTATGCTGCCGACCAGCTCTTCGCGACCCTGGATCCGACCCTGCGCCGGGTATCGCTGGATGGCATCGGTCCGGTGGTGCTGGCCGACACCGTGGGCTTTGTCCGTCACCTGCCGCACCAGCTGGTGGATGCCTTTCGCGCCACGCTGGAAGAAACCGTGCAGGCCGATCTGCTGCTGCATGTCGTCGATGCCGGGCATCCCGAGCGTGACCTGCACGAGCAGGCGGTGCGCCAGGTGTTGCAGGAAGTGGGCGCGACAGCGCCGGTGCTGATGGTGTACAACAAGCTCGACACCTTGCCTGACCAGCAGCCGCGCATTGATCATGACGAATGGGGCGTGCCGGTGGGCGTGTGGATCTCGGCGCGAGACGGTCGCGGTTTTGCCGAGCTGCTGCAGGCCATGCAGGCGACGCTGGCGTCACCCTGGGAAGAGGCCTGGTTGTCTCTGCCCGTTGCACTGGCAAGATTGCGTGCACGTCTCTACAGTCTCGGGGCAGTGCTCGAGGAGTGCCCCGATGATCAGGGGGGCGGTCTCCTGCGCGTGCGCATGCTGACCCAGGATCTCGGCCAGTGTCTGGCCCGTGAAGGATTGACCCGGGCCGATGTGCTCTGGGATGAAAAGGCGGCGGCGATGCATTCGCATCCCGCCACGGAATGAACAGGAGTGCCAGATGGCGTGGAACCAACCCGGTCCGGGACAGCAGCCCGGCGGTGATTCCCAGGATCCGTGGGGCCGCAAGCCTTCCGGTGGCCGCCCGCAGGGCGGTGGCGAGGATTTGCTGCAGAAGCTGAAGGGCCTCTTTGGTGGCAGTGATCCCCAGGGCGAGCAGCAGCTCACCAGATACCTGCTGGTGGGGGCTGTCGGACTCTGGGCCCTGTTCGGCTTCTATCGCGTCGAGCAGGCCGAGCGTGCCGTGCTGTTCCGCTTCGGCGACTACCAGAGCGTGCAGACGGCCGGTCTGCACTGGCATCCGCCGCTGGTCGACAACGTGCGCAAGGTCAATGTCGAGCGCACCGAGCAGATGCCCCTGAACGCGACTATGATCACGGAAGACGAGAACATCGTCGACATTTCGCTGTCGGTGCAGTACCGCATCGCGGATCCCCGTCTCTATGTGCTGGCGGTGGCCAATCCGGAGTCCACGCTGGCGCACGCCACCGAATCCGCGCTGCGCCATGTCGTCGGCAGCGCCAAGATGACCCAGGTGCTTGGCGAGGGGCGTGCCAGGCTCGCCCAGGACATGCAGCCGCGTCTGCAGGCCTATCTGGACCGTTACCAGACCGGTCTCAGCATCCGCAACGTGAACATTCTCGAGGCGCTGCCGCCCAAGGAAGTGAAGGCGGCCTTCGATGACGTGATTCGCGCCAAGGAAGACAAGGAGCGCCTGAAGAACCAGGCCGAGACCTATGCCAACGGCATCGTGCCGGAAGCGCGCGGCCAGGCGGCACGACTGATCGCTGACGCCACCGCCTACAAGCAGGAAGTGGTTGATCGTGCCACCGGTGACGCCTCGCGTTTCCGCGGCCTGCTTGGCGAGTACCGCCAGAATCCACAAGTCATGCGCAGCCGGCTCTATCTGGAGACCATGGAGTCCGTGCTGGGCAAGACCAGCAAGATCGTGGTCGAGCCCAACGGGGCGGCGCCGCTGCTCTACATTCCCATGGACAAGCTGGCTGCCGGCACCGCTGCCGGCGGCACGCCAGCAGCCGAGCTGCTGTCGCAGAACCCGGCGGCTGCGGTTCCGCCTGCCCAGACCGGAGGCTCGCGTGACTCGGTTCGTGGCGGTCGCAACACGGAGGAGGCACGCTGATGGGTAATCGCGGCACGATGGCCCTGTCCATCACCCTGTTCCTGCTGTTCCTGGTCAACAGCGCCTTTTACACCATCCAGGCTACCGAGCGTGGCGTGCTGCTGCGTTTTGGCGAAGTGGTCGAGTCCGACCTGAAGCCGGGTCTGCATTTCAAGATTCCGCTGGTGCACGAGGTGCGTCGCTTCGACGGCCGTACCCAGGTCAGTGATGCCGAACGCACTGAGTTCCTGACCAAGGAAAGCAAGTTCCTCATCATTGATGCCTACGTCATGTGGCGTGTCGACGACGTCAAGCGCTACTTCACGGCCACCGGCGGCGCCACCCAGGAGGCCGAGGCCCGCCTGCTGCCGCTGGTGCGTGACGGCCTCAAGAACCGCGTCTCCGAGCGTACCGTGCATGAAGTCGTGGCTGGTCAGCGCGAGCAGCTGATGCAGGATCTCACCAAGGCGGTCAATGCCGTGGCCAGCCAGGAGTTCGGCATCCGTGTCGTCGACGTGCGCGTCAAGCGCGTCGATTTCCCGGCCTCGACGGTGGAGTCGATCTACAACCGCATGCGCACCGAGCGAGAGCGCGAGGCCCGTGAGCATCGTTCGCAGGGCACGGAAATGTCCGATCGCATCAAGTCCGAGGCCGATCGCCAGCAGCGCGTCATTCTTGCCGAGGCCTATCGCCAGTCCGAGATCCTGCGCGGCCAGGGTGATGCCGAGGCTGCCGCGATCGCGCGCAAGGCCTTTGGCCAGGATGCCGAGTTCTACCGTTTCTACCGCTCCCTGCAGGCCTACCGTCAGACCTTCAACAAGCCCTCGGACGTCATGGTGCTCAAGGGTGACAACGAGTTCCTGCGCTACATGAAGCAGAAATGACAGCGCTTGCCGGCCACTCGCAGGAGTGGCCGGCAGAGCTTGGGCATATGCCCGTCAGCTGTGATAAACTGTGTCGAACCGAGTACAGACTCGGTTTTTTTGTGTCCAAGCCTGTGAGTCAACATGGTCAAACCGGTCGATGCGTGGCTGCTGCCTGATGGGGTGGCGGATGTCCTGCCAGCCGAGGCGGCGCGCCTGGAGTCGCTCCGACGCCGGCTGCTCGATCTTTTCTCGAGCTGGGGCTACGACCTGGTGTTTCCGCCGCTCATGGAGTTTCTCGAGTCCTTGCTGACCGGCTCCGGCCGGGATCTTGCCGAGCAGACCTTCACCATCACCGACCAGCTCAGCGGTCGCCTCATGGGCGTGCGCGCCGACATGACACCGCAGGTGGCGCGTCTCGATGCCCATTGCCTGCCGGTTGCCGGTGCGGCCCGCTACTGCTACGCCGGCACCCTGATGCAGACGCGTCCGGCGGGCCTGTCCAGCTCGCGCTGTCCGGTCCAGATCGGCGCCGAACTCTACGGTCATGCCGGTGTCGAGAGCGACATCGAGATCATCCGCCTCATGCTCGACGGCCTGGCGCTGGCGGGTGCCCGTGACATTCACCTTGATCTCGGCCATGTCGGTATCTTCCGTGCCCTGGCTGTGCAGGCCGGTCTCGATGCCGGTCGCGAAGCCGCGTTGCAGGACATTCTCGTGCGCAAGTCACTGCCGGAGTGGGCCGATGCGATGACGGGCCTGGAAGCGCAGACCCTGCTGACGGCATTGCCGACCCTGTGCGGCGACCTTGCCGTGCTCGAGCGCACCCTGCAGGCCGAGGCGCCTGCCGCCGTGCAGTCGGCGCTGCGTGACCTGCAGTCCGTGGCTGCGGCGTTGCGGCAGTCGCACCCGCAGGTCACTGTGTACATCGACCTGAGCGAACTGCGCGGTTACCACTACCACACCGGTCTGGTGTTCGCGGCCTATGTGCCGGGTCAGCCGGCCGAAGTCGCCAAGGGCGGCCGCTACGACCACGTCGGCGAGGCGTTCGGGCGCGCGCGTCCGGCCACCGGCTTCAGTGCCGATCTCAAGCAGTGGCTGGCCTTCGATGCGAAGCCGGCGCTGCGCCCGGCAATCCTTGCGCCGGCGGGTGATGATGCCGCGCTGTGTGCCGCCGTGGCCGCGTTGCGTCAGTCCGGCGAGCGCGTGTTGCATGAACTTCCCGGCGGCGGGGTCGCGACCGGCTGTGATCGCGTTCTCGTTGCCGAGTCGGGCGCCTGGGTTGTGCGTCCTCTGAATTCCTGAAATTGATCTGTTGAGACTGAGTCATGGGCAAGCATGTTGTCGTTCTGGGTACCCAGTGGGGTGATGAAGGCAAGGGCAAGATCGTCGATCTGCTGACGGACAACGCGCAGGCGGTGGTCCGCTTCCAGGGCGGTCACAATGCCGGCCACACGCTGGTTGTCGGTGGCGAGAAGACCGTGCTGCACCTGATTCCGTCGGGCATCCTGCGTGATGGCGTGCAGTGCCTGATCGGCAACGGCGTGGTGCTGGCACCGGATGCCCTGCTCAAGGAGATGGCCTACCTGGAAGCCAAGGGCGTGCCGGTGCGCGAGCGCCTGAAGATCTCGGCTGCCTGCCCGCTCATCCTTCCCTACCACGTGGCGCTGGACAAGGCGCGTGAATCCGCGCGCGGCAAGTCGGCCATCGGCACCACCGGTCGCGGCATCGGCCCGGCCTACGAGGACAAGGTCGCGCGTCGCGGCCTGCGCCTGGGCGACCTGTTCCGCCGCGACACGCTGGCGGCCAAGCTCGGCGAGATCATCGCCTACCACAACTTCCAGCTCACCAATTACTACAAGGTCGATCCCATCGACTTCCAGCAGACGCTGGAGCTGGCGCTGGCCTGGGGCGAGCAGCTGCGTGACCTGGTTGGCGATGTCTCCGGCATCCTGCACACCTTCCGCCGCCAGGGCGCGCGCATCATGTTCGAAGGCGCGCAGGGCTCGCTGCTGGACATCGACCACGGCACCTACCCCTACGTGACCTCGTCCAACACCACGGCCGGCGGCACCTCCACCGGCTCCGGCTTCGGTCCGCTCTACCTCGACTACGTGCTCGGCATCACCAAGGCCTACACCACGCGCGTCGGCGGCGGTCCGTTCCCGACCGAGCTGTTTGACGAGACCGGCGCCCACCTCGCCAAGGTCGGCCACGAGTTCGGCTCCACCACCGGCCGCGCCCGCCGCTGCGGCTGGTTCGACGCCGAGGTGCTGCGCCGCGCGGTCGAACTGAACTCGATTTCCGGCCTCTGCCTGACCAAGCTCGACGTGCTCGACGGTCTGCCGGTCATCAAGCTCTGCACCGGCTACGAGACCCGCGAGGCCGGCTGCATCGAAGGCATGATGACCGATGCCGTGGCGCTGGATCTGGCCGTGCCCATCTACGAGGAGCTGCCGGGCTGGACCGAGTCCACGGTCGGCGTGCAGAAGCTCGAGGACCTGCCGGAAAACGCCCGTGCCTACATTCGTCGCATCGAGGAAGTGGTAGGCTGCCCGATCGACATCATCTCGACCGGTCCGGACCGCGACGAGACCATCGTGCTGCGTCATCCGTTCCAGTAAGGAGCCATTGCCATGAAGTTCCAGACCTCGATGACCTGGGATGCCCCGATGTCCCGCGTCCTAGCCATGCTGACCGATCGTCGCTACTTCGAGCGCAAGCTCGAGCTCATGCAGCACGAGCGCGCCGAGGTGCTGGCATCGAGCCTGGATGGCGATGACTTCAGCGTCGTTACCCTGGTCGCCGGTCGTCCCAGCATCAAGCTGCCCGGCATTGCCCAGAAGTTCATCAAGCCGGACCAGGTGGTCGAGATCGAGCAGACCGACCGCTGGAACCGCGCTACCGGCAAGGGTGCCCTGGTCTTCATCAACAAGTCGGTGAGTTCGGTGCAGGTCTCGGCCACCATGAGCCTGAGCGAGCAGGACGGCCGTACCTGCAACACCCTGGACTGGGTGGTGGAGTGCAGCGTGCCCCTGGTGGGCGGCAAGCTCGCCGAGATGATTGCCGATGACATCCGCACCAAGGCCGGGCACAACGAGCAGGTCAGTCGCCAGATCCTTGCCGAGCTGTTCTGAGGCGTTGCCGATGTACGGGTGGTAGCGCACGATGGAACAGCTGATTGCCGACTTCAAGGCCGACCTCTGGCTTTACATTTCCATTCCGTTCATCAGCGGCATCATCGGCTACGTCACCAAGGTCGTCGCCATCCACATGATGTTCGCGCCGCTGGAGTTCGTCGGCATCAAGCCCTTCCTGGGCTGGCAGGGCATCGTGCCGCGCAAGGCCGAGAAGATGGCCACCATCGCCGTCGACCTGATGACCAAGCGCCTGATCCGGCCTGCCGAGATCTTCGCCCGGCTTGATCCGCAGCGCATCGCCCGGGAGATCGAGACCCCGATGATGGCGGCTGCCGAGGACATCGTGCGCGATGTCGCCCAGCAGTATCAGCCGGGTCTGTGGGAAGGCATGCCGGACTTCGCGCGCCAGCGCATCATCCAGCGCGTGCGCGCCGAGTCGCCGGCCATCGTCGCCGCCATCATGACGGAGGTGCAGGGCAACATCGACCGCTACTTCGATCTCAAGCACATGGTGGTGACCAACCTGCTGCGCGACAAGCGCCTGCTCAACGAGATCTTCCGCAAGGTCGGCAGCCAGGAGTTCCGTTTCTTCAGCAACGCCGGCTTCTTCTTCGGCTTCGGCATCGGCCTGGTGCAGATGGTGTGCTGGCTGATCTGGCGCGAGCCTTGGATGCTGCCGCTGTTTGGGGGCTTCGTGGGCTTCTTCAGTGACTGGATCGCGCTGCAGATGATGTTCCGTCCGCAGCATCCGGTGACACTGTTCGGCATCACCTTCCAGGGCCTGTTTCTCAAGCGCCAGAACGAGGTCGCCGCCGATTACGCATCACTGATCTCCAAGCAGCTGCTGACCCCGGCCAACATGATGGAGGAGCTGTTCCGCGGTGCCTTCGCCGATCGCATCATGGAGCTCATCCACAAGAACGTGAAGCGCGTCGTCGACGAGCAGGCCGGCATTGCCCGTCCGCTGGTGGTCTACGCCGTCGGCAGCCAGCGCTACATCGAGATGAAGCAGGTCATCGCCGATCGCATCATGGCGAAGATGCCGGAGACCATGAAGCACGTCGAGGACTATGCCGAGGACGCCATGGATGTGCGCAACACCCTGGTCACGCGCATGCAGAAGCTCACCCCCGAGGAGTTCGAGGGCATGCTGCGTCCGGCGTTCAAGGAAGACGAGTGGGCGCTGATCCTGGTCGGTGCGGTGCTGGGTTTCCTGGTCGGCGAGCTGCAGATCCAGTTCATGCTTTGACGGGGCGTGCCCTGTCCAGTCGCGTCACCGTCGACTCGTCCCGCGGGCGCTCATCCTTCCAGGCTGCCGACTGCAGCAGCTGTTCACGCAAGGCCAGCACGGCATCGGCCAGATCATTCTGCAACGGATCGGTCAGCGGCAGCTGCCGGCTGGCCAGTTCGCAGGCCAGCCAGGCCACGCTGGCGAGCACGACCTCCGGGTGATCGCCAATACCGCCGTGACTGCTTACCGGCGCATTCGCCACCAGCGTCACTGCATGCAGTCGCAGAGGCTGTTCTGACCAGCGTGCCACCAGATCTGCGCCAGTAAGGCGCCAGCGCGTCTGGTGCATGACCTGACCATTGTCGCGCAGGGTTTCGTGTCGCATGCAGTCCATGGATATGCTGGCGCTGGTGGAGTCCCTGTTTTTTTGACGTCTTCTGCTCTAAAAGGCAAGTCAGTTTGCGTTAAAGACAAATTTTCCGACCCAGGTCAGGGCGGCTTATGCGCGCTCTGTCTGATGGGGTAAAATTTTTCTGGAAAACGCGCTGTTTGTGAAAGAAATTTCGGTACTCTGAAGTTCTCTTTCGTTAACCGTGGCTTTTTTCATGACGGACTGGATCGGCTACAAGTGGCTGGCTGTGACCTACGGGATCGAGCTTGTTCAGCGTCTGCGCACTGAGAGCCTTGTTGCCAAGTCACGCACCACAGAAAGTGTTGACGGCTATGTACGAGAGACCTATACAGCGGCGGTTCGCCCGCGCGACACGGTGGCTGGTCATCTGACTTTCGCACTCAAGCACGAGGGCGTTCACCTTGAATTTCTTGCCAGACTCTTCGCGGTACTGCCCAAGGCGGAGCTGGAGGCGTGGGTACGTGCTGAGCCCACAGGGCTGTATGCGCATCGTGCCGGCTTCTTCTACGAGTGGCTGACGCATGACACGCTGGATTTCGATGGCGTCACTGGTGGGGCCTATGTCAATGCGCTGGATGAGCAGCGCCATTTCACATCAGCGCAGTCCCGAAATATCACGCGCTGGCGGGTCAGGGACAACTTGCCTGGTACACGTGACTATTGCCCGATGGTGTCGTACAGCCCTGGCGTCAAGCAGGCGGCGGCGCTTGATATCAGTGCCTGCATCCAGGCGCTAGAAACGGAGTTTGGTGAAGAGCTGCTCATGCGCAGTGCAGTCTGGCTGACGAACAAGGAGAGTCGTGCCAGCTTCGCCATTGAGCGCGAGACGAAATGGGTAGACCGGATCAAGCGCTTTGCCGCCGTCATGGCGAGTCGTTGCGGTCACTATTCCAGCCCGCTCGACGATGCCGCGACTGTTGATCTGCAGAAGGAGATTCTGGGGCCGCGTGCCACACGCTATGGCATGCGCCAATCGCCTGTCTTCGTGGGCGAGTCAGACCGTTACACCCAGGTTGTTCACTATATTGCCCCGCATTGGGACCATGTTCCAGAGATGCTGCGAGGGCTGCGTGCCTTCGACGCTCGCACGAAAGGTCTTGCTTCGGTCGTGAGGGCCGCCGTGCTGTCTTTCGGCTTTGTTTACATCCATCCCATGGTGGACGGTAACGGTCGCCTCTCACGCTTTCTGATCAACGATACCTTGCGACGCGATGGTGTATTGCCGGATCCATTCATCCTGCCGGTTTCTGCCACCATCATCAGCTCATCTGCCAGTCGCCGAGGCTACGACCAGGTGCTGGAGCTGTTCTCCAAGCCGTTGATGATGCGTTATGCAGATCAGTATCGCTTTGGAGACGAGGTGCAGGGTGCGGACGCTATTACGTACAACCTGAATCAAGCCGGGTTTCGTGGAGGCCGTTTCGTTTAAGTCAGGCCGCCATGGCC
>VFQO010000312.1_pt1 | contig 56390 bp, 57 predicted proteins | sample 3512331 | NCBI WGS metagenome assembly VFQO01 (sample SAMN10412371, study PRJNA504923) | tailings metagenome | isolation source: Replicate 3 from Balatoc abandoned mine | place: Philippines: Itogon, Benguet | collected 2017-08-28 | reverse complement strand
GGACGGGTGTTGGAAAATCGGGTGCGCGACTATCGCGAGGCGGCGGGGTGGAGCCAGGGCGAACTGGCGCGCCGGCTGCAGGTTTCGCGGCAGACGATCAACGCGGTCGAAACCGACAAATATGACCCCAGCCTGCCGCTCGCGCTGCGCATGGCGGGCCTGTTCGGGCTCGAGGTGCGCGAATTGTTTATCGATCACTGGACCGCGGAGAAGGAATGATGGCGAGGACCATGGCACAGGATGGACGCCGATCGTGGCGCAAGACGGCGCTGAGCACGATCGTCGGCGGACTGGTCGGCGCAGGGGCGATGGCGGCGATGCTGTCGCTCGCCGGGACCGAACTGCTCGACGCGATGGGGCCGTCGCGGGTCGCGCTCGCGGCGGTCGGACTGATTTATGTGTTGATGGCGGCGATGGTCGGTTTCGGTGTCGCGGCGCCGCGCGCCGGGGCGAAAGTGCTGAATGTCGCCGATGCCGAGGAACTGTATGACGACCGGGCGAATCTGCTGTTTTCGACGATCGTCATGACGCTGCTCGGCGCGACCTTCCTGTTGCTCGCGCTCGCGCGCGCCCCCGGTTTTGCTGCCGGGGTGGTTCCCGCGAGCGCGGCGTTCGCGTCGCTGGCGCTGATACTGGCGGGCGGCGCGCTGGCGAGCTGGCTTTGGCGGGGGCGCTTCGACGAACTGAGCCGCCAGCTCGGGCTCGAAGGCGCTTCTTGGGCCTTTTACATCAGCTGGATCGTGCTGACGGTCTGGGGTGCCGCCGATTTCTTGGGCCTCGGCGCGACGCTCACGCCGATCGACGCGGTCACGGTGCCCGCGGCGGCGCTGCTGGCCGGTTCGTTCGCCGCGATCGGGCGGCGCGGGATGATGGTCCGCTGAGGGTCGCGCGGGGTTACGGGACGATCCCGTAACCCGCATATTCGGCATCGATCCGGCTGTGTTGCAGCCGCGCCAGCGCGAAGTCGGCCTGCGCCCCCTCGCGATCATTGCCTTTGAGGCGGACGACCGCGCGCAGGAAGAGCGACGCGGGCAGGTCGGGACTGATCTTGAGCGCGGCGTCGAGGTCGGCGCGTGCCTCCTCCATCCGGCCGAGCCGGTAAAAGACCATCGCGCGGCTGTCGAGCACCGACGCCGGATTGTCGGTGAGTTCGATCGCCCGCGTGCAATCCTTGAGCGCGGTGTCGAGCTGGATCGCGCGCGTGCCCTTGAGCCAGCACATCTGGTTGAGCAGGTTCGCATCGCCCGGCCGGTCGGCGAGCGCGGCGGTGAGCAGGTCGATCCCCTCTTCGCTGCGCCCGGCCTTGCCGAGCAGGTCGGCCTTGGTAGTGGTCCAGCCACGCTTGTCCTTGGCAATGGCGAGCTGCTCGTCGGCGATCGCGATCGCTTCGTCGAAGCGCTTGAGTTCGGACAGCACTGTCGTCTTCCAGCCCAGCGCGTCTTCCGAGGCGGGGTCGAGCGCGAGCGCCTCGTCGACGTCGGCGAGCGCCTTGTCGAAATTGCCGAGCTGGCTGTAGACGCCCGAGCGGCTGAGATAGCTGTTCGCGTCGCCCTCGCGCCGGATCGCCTCGTCGAGGTCGGGAAGCGCCGCGCGTGGCTCGAAAATATCGATGTTGAAGGCGGCGCGGCTCAGATAGCCGTCGACCTTATCGGGATCGTCGTCGATCGCTTTTTGATAAGCGGCGAGCAGCGGCGCGAGGCGCTTGCCCTTCTTGGCAGCGGCGATTTCTTCGGCCGGGGTCGGGAAACCGGCGGGGGCGCGGAGTTCGAACTCGCGCTTCTTGGCGGCGGCGAGCTGCGCGCGCGCGGCGGGGAGCTGGTTCGCCGGCATTTCGGCGCCGCTGTTCCAGATCGTTTCGGTCTGGTCGAGCCGGTTGCCGGCAAGCCGCGCCTCGCGTTTCAGCGCCGTGCCCGCGATCGTCAGGTCGGCGGCGATGTCGCCCTCCATCGCATAGCCCGCGACCGGCGGCAGCTTGACCGCGAAATTCTGCACGATCAGGCTCGATCCGCTGCCGGCGACCGGAATGTCGCGCCAGGCGGCGCGGGTGCGGTCGGCCTTGAGATCGAAATCGGCGACGAGTCCGTCCAGATTGACATGGGCGCGCGGCTCGTCGCGCGCCCATGGCAGGCTGCCGATGCCCGACGCGTGGATCGTCGCGGTGCCGGCCGCCTCGTCGACCTCGATCGATCGCGCGTAGATGGTGCCGTCGGCGACGAAGCTGCCGAGCGCGCGGCTGGTCAGTTCGCGCAGCTGGTCGGGCGTCGTCTGCGCCTTCATGCCGCCGATCCGCGTCGCGAGTTCGCCGCGCACGGTGAAGGCAAGCTCGAACAGCGGCGGAAAGGCAAGGCCCGCCGACTGGTCGTAGGTCAGGTTGAGGGTGAAGTCGGGGCGCGCCGGTTGCCGTAGCGGCAGCGGCAGGAGATCGTGCCCGGCGACGGCGACTGGCAGCACATAGCCGAAGGGCGGCACGTCGGCGAGATCGTCGATATAGGTGCCGGCGGTGGTGCCGTCGAGCCAATAGTCGGTGCCGTCGATGCGCGCTTGCACGATGACATGGTCGAAGGCGCCGAGCGCGGGCAGGCGGGTGGGCAGAAGGTCGCCGAGCTGCGAGCTGACGAGCGCGGGCTGCGCCGCGATGCCCAGCCGGTCGAGGATCGCGAGCAGCAGCAGCGTCTTGGCCTTGCAGTCGCCGTAGCGCAACGTCCAGGTCTGCTCGGGCGTCTGCGGCACATAATTGCCGTTGGCGAGGCCGTTGTAGAGGTACCGGATCTCGTTCTGCACAAAGGCCAGCGCCGCGGCGGTGCGTGCTTTCGGATCGCGATTGGCCTTGGCGATCTTGTCGATCGCGGCGGCGAGGGTGCCGCCGTCCTTGATCGTACCGGCGGTCGCATAGAGCGGCGCGGTGGTGCGCGACAGATCGCCCCACGAAGCGAAGGTCGAAAACTCGAGCCCCGGCGGCCGCTTGTAGCGAAGCGGCGCGTCGTCGGGCATTTCGTCCTGTTTGATCACCGGCTGTGTCTGGGTGAGAATATGATAGCCGCCCTTGTCGGCCTCGACCGGGGAAATGCCCTTGCCGAACGCCTTCCACTTGATCGGCAGGCCCTGCGGCCACAGCACGCGCACCGACCCCTGCGCGATCGACGCCGGCTTCGCCTCGACGTCGACCATCGCCTCGCTGTTGCCCGCGAGCACGTCGCTGCGTTCGACGATCGTCGCCGAAAAGCGCACGATGTCGCCGACGCGCAGATCCTCGATTGCCGCGGTGCCGGTGAGCAGCCCGTCGATCGTCTTCTGCTCGAAGTCCTTTTCGCGGCGCAACACGGTGAGCTTCAGCCCCTGCGCGAGCAGGTCGATCGTCGCGTTGCCGCGGACGAGCTGCAGCTTGTGGACGATCAGGTCGTCGCGGTCGGGGTGCCAGACGAACTGCAGATCGTCCCAGTTGCGCAGCGCGTCGGCCGACTGGATACGAAAGGCATGGTCGCTGAAGGTCGAGCGCTTGTCGGCCTCGATCAGGATCTGCTGGTCGCTGAGCAGCCAAGGGGTCGCGGCATCGCCCTGCGGCAGCGGCCCGGCGCTGGGCACCACCCAGTCGGCTGGCGCGGCATAGACCGGTGCATCCGCAGCAAAGGCGGGCGCAGACAGCGCCAGACACGAACCGGCAAGAAAAAACGCAATCGAACGCACGAACCAAACTCCCCCTGATCCCCTCGGTCTAGCTTGGATCACGGCGGTTACCAATGTCTTTGCGGGCGGCGGCGGCACGAAAAGAAAAAGGCGCCGGTCGATCGTCGGCATCGGCCGCGCGCGCCCTTGTCAAAGGCCCGGCGCCCCAGTATCGCTCGCGGCTGTAGCCTTGGGTTCCCGACCGGCGGACCCCGCACCAAAAGATTGCTTCCGCTGAGCCCCGTTCCAGCCAATCCCTACGTCGAACAGCTCAACATCGGGGTGGGGCGGCGCACGCTCGCCATCGGTCTGGCGGTGCTGATCACCGCGCTTCTGCTCCTCCTGCTGCTCTCCTTCGGGCGCGAACAGGAACCCGAGAAGAAGGAGGAATATGTCAGCGTCGTAAACCTGCCCGCGAGCGCGGCGCCGGAGGACGCCCCCGAACCGAGCCGTGCCGAGCGCAACCAGCCCGACGAGCAGCCCGCGCCGCCGCAGCCGGCGCCTCCGGAACCGGCGACTCCGCTGCCGCCGCTCGCCCCGATACCCAAGGCCGCACCGCCGATCGCGCCGCCGGCCCCGCCGTCACCGCCGCCGGCAGTGCCCAAGATCGGCGTTCGGCCGCCAGGCGGTGCGGTCTATGGGCCGCCGAACAAGGGAGGCTCCTCCGCCTTCAGCGACACCGAGCGCGTCGGCACAGCGCCCAATGGCGAGCCGCTCTATGCCGCCGCCTGGTATCGCGAGCCGAGCGACGACGAGCTGCGCGGCTATCTGTCGACCGCGAGCGGGCCCGGCTGGGGGCTGATCGCCTGCCGCACCGCGCCCGATTACCGGGTCGAGGATTGCGTCGGGCTCGACGAATATCCGAACGGATCGCAGATCACGCGCGCGGTGCTCGCCGCGGCGTGGGCGTTCCGGGTGCGGCCGCCGCGGCGCGGGGGACAGGTGATGGTGGGCGCGTGGGTGCGCATCCGGATCGATTACGGTACGCGGCGGCGCTAGGGTCGCCGCCCACGAAAAAGGGCGCCCGGTCCCCCCGAACCGGACGCCCTTCGTCGCGTCGCTGAACCCGAAGGATCAGGCGCTGTAGTACATGTCGAACTCGACCGGGCTCGGGGTCTGTTCGAAGCGATAGACCTCGTCCCACTTGAGTTCGATATAGGCCTCGATCTGGTCCTTGGTGAACACGTCGCCCTTCAGCAGGAAGTCGTGGTCGGCGGCGAGGCTGTCGAGTGCTTCGCGCAAGCTGCCGCAGACGGTCGGCACTTCGGCCAGTTCCTCGGGCGGCAGGTCATAGAGGTTCTTGTCCATCGGGTCGCCCGGGTGGATCTTGTTCTGGATGCCGTCGAGCCCCGCCATCAGCAGCGCCGAATAGCAGAGATAGGGGTTGGCCATCGCGTCGGGGAAGCGGAATTCGACGCGCTTCGCCTTGGCGCCCGCGCCGTAAGGGATGCGGCACGAGGCCGAACGGTTGCGCGACGAATAAGCGAGCAGCACCGGCGCTTCGAAGCCCGGGACGAGGCGCTTGTAGCTGTTCGTCGTCGGGTTGGTGAAGGCGTTCAGCGCCTTGGCGTGCTTGACGACGCCGCCGATGAAATAGAGGCACATATCCGAAAGGCCCGCATAGCCGTTGCCGGCGAAGAGCGGCTTGCCCTTTTCCCAGATCGAGATGTGGGTGTGCATACCGCTGCCGTTATCGTCCTTGATCGGCTTGGGCATGAAGGTCGCGGTCTTGCCATAGGCATGCGCGACCTGGTGCACGACATATTTGTAGATCTGCATGCGGTCGGCGGTCTGGGTCAGCGTGCCGAAGGTCAGGCCGAGTTCGTGCTGCGCCGCGGCGACTTCATGGTGGTGCTTGTCGCAGGGCAGGCCCATTTCGAGCATGGTCGAGACCATCTCGGCGCGGATGTCGACGGCGCTGTCGACCGGTGCGACGGGGAAATAGCCGCCCTTGGCGCGCGGACGATGGGCGAGGTTGCCGCCTTCATAGCTGCGGCCGGTGTTGGTCGGCAGTTCGATGTCGTCGATTTCGAAGCCCGACTTGTTGTAGCCGGTTTCGAAGCGGACGTCGTCGAACATGAAGAATTCGGCTTCGGGGCCGACATAGACGGTGTCGCCGACGCCGGTCGAGGCGACATAGGCCTCGGCGCGCTTGGCGGTGGTGCGCGGGTCGCGGGCATAGCCTTCGCCGGTCGACGGTTCGACGATGTCGCAGAAGATGACGAGCATCGGGGTCGCCGAGAAGGGATCGTCATAGACGGCTTCGAGGTCGGGCATCAGGATCATGTCGGACTCGTTGATCGCCTTCCAGCCCTCGATCGACGAACCGTCGAACATCAGGCCGTCTTCGAGCGCGTCTTCGTCGATCACGCCGGCGCACATGGTCAGATGCTGCCACTTGCCCTTCGGATCGGTGAAGCGCAGGTCGACCCACTCGATGTCATTGTCCTTGATGCGTGCGATGATGTCCTTGGGCTTCGTAGCCATGGTCATATTTCCTTCTTGCGATTTGTCCGGGGCGACCCGGGGTCTTGTTGAACAGGTTGGGGAGTGCGGAGGGTCAGAGCGCGTCGTCGTTGCGCTCGCCGGTGCGGATGCGCAGAGCCGTCTCGACCGGGATCACGAAAATCTTGCCGTCGCCGATGCGCCCGGTCTGCGCGGCGGCGGCGATCGCCTCGACCACGCGTTCGGCCATGCTGTCCTCGACGATGACTTCGAGTTTCACCTTGGGCAGGAAATCGACGACATATTCGGCGCCGCGATAGAGTTCGGTATGGCCTTTCTGCCGGCCGAAGCCCTTGGCCTCGGTTACGGTGATGCCGCTGACGCCGACCTCGTGCAGCGCTTCCTTCACTTCATCGAGCTTGAACGGCTTGATGATCGCTTCAATCTTCTTCACGCGTCTAGTCCCCCACTTGGGCTTTATCGATGCTCGCAGCCAGAGCCGGACCAGGCCCGCCTGTCCGGTTCGCACCAGCTGAGTCGCTGCAAGGCCCCGCCATGTTGCACCAATCAAAAGCCGTGCCAATTGCCGAATCGCAAGCTTTCGGTAAGAATTTTGAAAGCAAATTGCGCCGTTGCCCAAGTGGTGGGCAGCGGTGCAATGTCGGTGCCTAAAAAAGCGGCAAATCGACCCTCCCCGCCGCGCCGCGACGGGGAGGAGGGTGTCAGCGACCCATCGGCGCCGAGGCGTCGGGCAGGTTCGCCTTGGTCCAGATCGAGCGGTCGATGACATAGGCGCGGATCGCCTCGGCGTCGGCGGGGGTCAGCACCTTGGCGAAGCTGACCATGCCGCTGTCCTTGAGCGCGCCGTCGACGATCACGCCCTTCCACGCATCGGCGTTGCCGAGCAGGCCCGAGACGCGGAGGTCGGGGGTGAAGCCGTTACCGATCGCGCTGTCGCCGTGACAGACGATGCAATAGCGCCCGAAATGTGCCTTGCCCGCCGCGACCTGCGCAGCGGTGCCGAATTGCGCCGGCGGGTTCCACGCCAGCGTCGCGGCGGCGGGCGGCGCAGGCAGCTTGCCGGTTCCGCCGATCTTGAGCACGACGAGGCGCGGGATGTTCGGCACCTTGCGCGTGACGCCGCCCGCGACCCCGGCGACGAGCGGGAAGGCGCCGCCCTTGCTGGTCATGAAGGCGATGTACTGGACGCCGCCGACGCGGAAGGTCGAAGGCGCGCTGACGATCCCCGACTGCATGTCGAGGTCGAGCAATTGCCTGCCGGTGTCGGCGGTGTAAGCGCGGAAGCGGCCGGTGCTCGTCCCCTGGAAGACGAGGTTGCCCGCGGTGGTCATCGTGCCGCCGTTCCACGCCGCCGGATAGTCGACCGCCCAGGCGACCTTGCCGGTGCGCGGATCGAAAGCGACGAGGCGCCCTGTCGTTGCGGCGACCGCGGCCTTGAACGCCGCCTTGTCGTCGGGCAGCATCGTCTTGTTGAGCGAGGTGCCGACGTTGAAGCCGAGGACCTTGCGCTTGTCGAGCTCGTCCATGTCGGCGAGATAGCCCTGCGGGATCTGCTGCGCCGGGATGTAAACAAGGCCGGTGGCGGGATTGTAGCTCATCGGATGCCAGTTATGTGCGCCGAGCGCGCCGGGCACCGCGATGAACGGCTTGCCGGTCTTGTAGAAGCGCGCCTCGGGATTCTCGATCGGACGGCCGGTGGAAAGGTCGTAGCCCGTCGCCCAGTTGATCCCGTCGACGAAGGGCTTGGCATCGATCAGCTTGCCGCTCGTACGGTCGATCGTGAAGAAGAAGCCGTTCTTCGGCGCGTGGTAGAGTACCTTGGTCGGCTTGCCGTTTACCGCCTGCTCGGCGAGGATGATCGGCTGGGTCGCCGTGTAATCCCAGGTCTCGCCCGGCGTCTCCTGATAATGCCATTTGTACTTGCCGGTCGTGGCGTCGAGCGCGACGACCGAGGACAGGAACCAGTTGTCGCCTTCGCCGTTCGAGCGCGTGCCATGGTTCCACGGATTGCCGTTGCCGACGCCGAGATAGACCTGGTCGAGATCCTTGTCATAGACGATCGCGTCCCACACGGTGCCGCCGCCGCCCGAGGTCTGCCATTCGCCCTTGTCGGACCAGGTGGCGTTGGCCTTGCTTGCGAAGATGTCGTCCGAGGCGGCGTCGTCCTTCGCCTTGGTCGGGTTCGGCGCGGTGTAGAAGCGCCAGCGCTCCTTGCCGGTGTCGGCGTCATAGGCGGTGACATAACCGCGCACGCCGAATTCGGCGCCGCCATTGCCGATCAGCACCATGTCCTTCACGACGCGCGGGGCGCCGGTGATCGTATAGGGTTTCGAGGTGTCGAAGGTCTGCGTCGACCACAGCTCCTGGCCGGTCTTGCGGTCGAGCGCGATCAGCCGGCCGTCGAGCGCGCCGACGAAGAGCTTGTCGCCCCACACCGCGACGCCGCGGTTGACGACGTCGCAGCACGCCGACACCGCGCGTTCGCCCGGAACCTTGGGGTCGAATTTCCACAGCAATTTGCCCGTCGCGGCGTCCCAGGCGCTGACCTTCGACCAGGCGTGGCTGACATAGAGCGTGCCGTCGACGATCACCGGGGTCGCCTCCTGCCCGCGCGCATCGTCGAGATCGGCGGTCCAGGCCACGCCGAGCTGGCCGACATTCTTGTCGTTGATATCGGTGAGCGGGCTGAACCGCTGCTCGTCGTAGCTGAAGCCGATGGCACCCCAGTCATCGCCGTTGCCGCCGGTTTTGAGCAGGGTCTCGCTGGCCTTTTCGGCTTCGTCGAGCGACCCGCCCGAGATGCTTTCATTCTTCGACGCGTTGCACGCCGACAATGCCAGTACCGCGCAGCCGACGAGCGCGGCCTTCAAGACCTTCTTTGCCATCCCATTTTCTCCCGACGCCTATGCTTGACGTTAACGTCAAGTCTGCGCCCGATGCGCCGGGGGCGCAAGCGGGAAAATGGGGGGCTGGAGGGGTGGGGTCAGGCGGTACGGCGCAATGTGTAGATGCCGAGCCCGAAGGGGCAGTGCGCGGCATCCTCGGGCGTCGATGCCGGATGCAGGTCGCCGCGTTCGTCGACCCAGTCGAAACGCTCGAGCGCGAAGCCCTCGATCGCCGGACCCCAGCCGAAAATGTCGCGTGTCGCGAAGAGCCGCTGCGAGTTGAACTGCACGCGTGTCGTGCGGCTGATCGGCATCGAGATGTAGAGGCGGCCGCCGGGCGCGACGAGCTTGGCGATATTGGCAAAACCCTTCTTGTGCCCGTCGGGGTCGAGCGGGTCGCCATAGCGGCCGAGTCCGAAATGCTCGATCGCGTGGAGGCACGACACCGAATCGGCCTGGCCGAAACCGGTGATGTCGCCGTCCATCAGGTCGAGCACGCTGTAACGGATATTCGCGTGGATGCTGGGCGGCATCGGACGGATGTCGATCACTTCGATCGGGCGGAAGGTCGCGACATGCGCGACGAAGCCGTCGATCCGCGATCCGATGTCGAGGTGGCGCGTCGGCTTCGCCTCATGGACGAACTGCGCGACGAGCAGGTCCTGATGAAAATATTGGCCGGTGCCCGATCCCGCATTGGCGGTGAAATCGGTGAGGATCGGATAATCCTCCGCGACCTCGCCGCCCATCGCCTTGAAGGCGCTGCGGTCGCGATAATAGCGGCGAAACTGACCGAGATGGCGCAGCTTGCGCGGGTCGAACCCGGTCGTCACGATGGCGGCCGCGATGCTGCGGAGGAAAGCGCGCATGGGGAGAGTCCTCAGGCGAGGTGGGGCTGGTGCAGGCCTTTCGGGCTCGCGGTGAAAATCTCGCATCCCGTTTCGGTGATGCCGATGCTGTGTTCATATTGCGCCGAGAGCGAGCGGTCGCGCGTGACCGCGGTCCAGCCGTCAGCGAGCATCTTCACCGCATATTTGCCGGTGTTGATCATCGGTTCGATCGTGAAGAACATGCCCGGGCGCAGCTCCGGCCCGGTGCCGGGGCGGCCGGCGTGGACCACCTCGGGCGCGTCGTGGAACATCTGGCCGAGGCCATGCCCGCAGAAATCGCGGACGACCGAATAGCGGTGCCTTTCGGCGTGGCTCTGGATCGCATGCGCGACGTCGCCCATGCGGTTGCCGGGCTTCGCCTGCTCGATGCCGAGTATCAGACATTCATAGGTCACCTCGACCAGCCGTCGCGCCTTGATCGGCACGTCGCCGACCAGATACATGCGGCTGGTGTCGCCGTGCCAGCCGTCGATGATGCTGGTGACGTCGATGTTGACGATGTCGCCGTCGCGCACCGGCTTGTCGTCGGGAATGCCGTGGCAGACGACATGGTTGATGCTGGTGCAGCAGCTGTGGGTGAAGCCGCGATAGCCGAGCGTCGCCGGAATGCCGCCGCCGTCGAGCATCATCGTGCGGACGAGGTCGTCGATCTGGCCGGTGGTGACGCCGGGCTGGACGAAGGGCACGAGCGCGTCGAGGATTTCGGCCGACAGCCGCCCCGCCTTGCGCATGCCCTCAAAACCCGCCGCGTCGTGCAGCTTGATCGTGCCGTCGCGCACCGGCGTCGGCGCGCCGGGCGTGGCGGTGGTCACGGAGACATAGTCGTACATGGCTGTGATATAAGAGAAGTGGCGCCCAAATGCGAGGGGGTGCTGGCGTCAGGCGCGTTCCAGGTGATCGCGGAACCATCCGGCGAGTTCGTCTTCGGACAATTCCCCTGCGGCGAGAGCGAGAAATGTCACGACAAGTTCGGCGTCATTAGCGGTCAAGCCATGGCCATTCAGGGCCAGAAAGGTTTCGCTGACCACCGCTGCGGTGCGCTTGTTGCCATCAACGAATGGATGGTTACGCGCAATGCCGAAAGCATAGGAGGCGGCGAGTTGTGCCGCATCGGGGTCACCGTATATGGCGAGATTCTGCGGTCGTGCCATCGCACTTTCGAGCATTCCCGCGTCGCGCACGCCTTCGCCGCCGCCATGTTCGGCAAGCTGTTCCATATGGGCCGCCTGGGCGACCTCCAGCGATACCCAAATCCAGTTCATCTAAAGATATCGCTACTTGGCGAGTTCGCGAAGTGCACGCTTGCGACGCGCCATGACTTCGCGTGCGGTTGCCATCTGTGTTTCAAAGTCTGCATCATAGGGCGCGAGTTCGATGCCGCGTTCGGTGTCGCGTACCGACAGCATGTCGCCTTGCGCCGCGCCAAGCCGCGCGAGAAGCTCCTTGGGCAGGATGACGGCGGCGCTGTTGCCGACCTTGGTGATTTTGAGCGGCGTGTTCATACGGTCGTTATAACATTGCTGCGCCGCAACTTCAAGGCCTTGCCTCAGGACGCCCGGCTGAACAATCCGAACAACCCGCCGCGCGGTTTTTCGGGTTCGGCGATCATGTCGGGGTCGTCGCCGATCTTTTCGGCGCGCTGTCGCTGCCAGGCGTAGAGCAGCATTTCATAATCATGATCGGACAGCTCATGTGACGGGCGGCCGTCGCCGAGGCCGGTCATGTTGTAGAAGAGCGCGTCCTGCGCTGCGCTGAGCTCGACGAAGGCGGGGTGCTTGTCGGCGCGCAGCTGGCGGCGGATGATGACGTTGCGGCGGTCGCGCCACTCGGCGATCTTCAGCTCGGTCTCGGCGCGGAAACGCTCCTTGTTCGCCTCGTCGCGGGCACCCTGGATCGACGCGACCTTGCCATTGTCGATCCGTTCCTTCTCGCACCAATAAGCCGCCTCGTACCAGGGATCGACGTCATGCGCGCCGCCGAGCAGCACCATCGGGCGCGGGAGTCCCTCGTGCGCGGCGTCGCGGACCAGCGCCTGGTGAAAGCGCAGGGTGAGGAAGAAGCGGCCGAGACGGTCGGCGACGACGTCGACCGGCGCGGGTTCGCCAAAGGGGATGCGGCCCGGCATGTTGGCGCAGACCGCCGTGTAGATGCGGCCCAGCCCGACGACGGTAAGGCTGCCCACGATGTCGCGGAATTCGCCCTGCCACGGCGTGCTGGTGTCGGCCGCGGCGGCGTTGATCCCGGCGAGGTCGCCGTCGCCGAAGGGAAAGGCTTCGTCGTCGTAGAAATTGACCTCGAGCGGCCATGCGTCGTCGTCGGGTTCGCAATGCGCCGACAGGTCGGCGCCGATCGCGGTGACGGGACCGCCCGCGGCATGGCGTTCCTCGTCGCGCAGCAGGTCGGCGGCGAGTTCGTCCCAGCCGGTGACACGGACCGCCGACAGCGGCCGCGCGAGGCAGAGCGAGGTGATCGGGTGCGGATGCGCGAGCAGTTCCTCGGTCAGGAAGGCGTCGAGCTCGTCGAAATTGCCGGCGCGCATCACGCCCTCGAACCAGCGGTCGAATTCGCGCAGCGCGTTCGCCTGCCCCAGCCATTGCTGCAATTGTGTCGTCATCGTCTGCCCCGGCCCCACATTGTCAGGAGCGCCGGGCATAGCAGCAGGGAGTTGCGATCCGCTTAATTCGAGAGCGGCCGCCTCGCCGTCAGTCGCGCGGCGGCGCCCAGTCGCTCACTGCGACGAAGTCCGCCGCGCCGGGCACTTTCTCGAAAACGCTGCCGACCGGCGAGTCGAGGAAGCCGATGATCGACGGATCGTAATTGGCGATGGTGTTGACGTCGTAGATGCCGTGATTGGCGGGGTCGTTCATATAGGCATCGTCTTCGGTGCCCGAGAGGAAGGCCCAGCCGCTGTCCTGGTCGTTGCGCGGCTTGTCGCGGTACATGAAGCGGACGGGCAGGCCCTCCACCGTGATGCGGTCCGACGCGATGCAGCCGCCGCGTCCCATCGCGAGCGGGCGGATGTCGTCGCGCGACAATTTATAGCGCTTCTCGCGCGCCATCAGCCCGGGTGCAGCAAAAGCGGACAGGGCGACCGCCGCGAGCCCGAGGCCCGAGAGGATCGCCCTGCGCCGCACGATGCTTATTCCGCAGCCTTTTTCGACTTGTCGGCCTTGGGCTTGGTCTTCGCCTTGCTGCCCTTGGGCGGGGCCGAGACGATTTCAAAGGCGAGCGGATTGCCGACATTGGCGTCGCCGCCGGTCTTCATCTTCACCTTGACCTCGCCGCCATGGACGAGCTTGCCGAACAGCAGTTCCTCGGCGAGCGGCTGCTTGATCTTTTCCTGGATCAAACGGCCCATCGGGCGGGCGCCGTACAGCTTGTCATAACCCTTGCCAGTCAGCCATTCGCGAGCCGCCTCGTCGAGCTGGATATGGACGTTGCGGTCGGCGAGCTGCATTTCGAGCTGCAGGATGAACTTGTCCACGACGCGCGCGACGACTTCGGGCGGCAGATAGCCGAAGGGCACGATCGCATCGAGGCGGTTGCGGAATTCGGGGGTGAAGAGATTCTTCACCGCTTCCTCCTGCACATCCTCGCGCGTCGACAGGCCGAAGCCGATCCCCTCGCGCGCCATGTCGCTGGCGCCCGCATTGGTCGTCATGATCAGGATGACGTTGCGGAAGTCGACCGTCTTGCCGTGATGGTCGGTCAGGCGGCCATGGTCCATGACCTGCAACAGGATGTTGAACAGGTCGGGATGCGCCTTTTCGATCTCGTCGAGCAACAGCACGCAATGCGGGTTCTGGTCGATCGCATCGGTGAGCAGACCGCCCTGATCGTAGCCGACATAGCCCGGGGGCGCACCGATCAGGCGGCTGACCGAATGGCGCTCCATATATTCGGACATGTCGAACCGCTGGAGCGGGATGCCCATGATCGACGCGAGCTGCTTGGCGACCTCGGTCTTGCCGACGCCGGTCGGGCCGCTGAACAGATAATTGCCGATCGGCTTTTCGGGATCGCGCAGGCCGGCACGGCTGAGCTTGATCGCAGACGAGAGCACCTCGATCGCTGTGTTCTGACCGAAGACGACGCGCTTGAGGTCGGTCTCGAGATTGGCGAGCGTCGCCTTGTCGTCGGTCGAGACCGATTTGGGCGGGATGCGCGCCATCGTCGCGATGACCGCTTCGATCTCCTTGGCGGTGATCGTCTTCTTGCGCTTCGACGGGGCGACGAGCATCTGCATCGCGCCGACCTCGTCGATCACGTCGATCGCCTTGTCGGGCAATTTGCGGTCGTTGATGTAGCGCGCCGACAGGTCGACCGCGGCGTTGATCGCGTCCTGCGTGTAGCGCACCTGATGATGCGCCTCGAACGCGCTGCGCAGCCCGGCGAGGATCTTCTTGGTATCCTCGAGGCTCGGCTCGATCACGTCGATCTTCTGGAACCGGCGCAGCAGCGCGCGGTCCTTTTCGAAGTGATTGCGGAACTCCTTGTACGTCGTCGAACCGATGCAGCGGATCACGCCGCCCGACAAGGCGGGCTTCAGCAGGTTCGACGCATCCATCGCGCCGCCGCTCGTCGCGCCGGCGCCGATCACCGTGTGGATTTCGTCGATGAACAGGATCGCGTGCGGCAGGCCTTCGAGTTCGGTGACGACCTGTTTCAGCCGTTCCTCGAAATCGCCGCGATAACGCGTGCCGGCGAGCAGCGCGCCCATGTCGAGCGAATAGATGACCGCGGGCAGCAGCACCTCGGGCACGTCGCCCTCGATGATCTTGCGCGCGAGGCCCTCGGCGATCGCGGTCTTGCCGACGCCGGGATCGCCGACATAGAGCGGGTTGTTCTTGCTGCGGCGGCAGAGGATCTGGATCGTGCGATCGACCTCGGCGCTGCGGCCGATCAGCGGATCGACCTTGCCGACCTTGGCCTTTTCGTTGAGGTTGACCGTGAACTGGTCGAGCGCGGTCTCTTTCTTGTTCTTCGCGTCGGCCTTGTCCTTCGTCTCTTCCTTTTCCTCGGGCTCGGCGGTGGGCGAGGGCTTGCCGCCCTTGCCGACGCCGTGGCTGAGGTAGGAGACCGCGTCGAGGCGGGTGAGGTCCTGCTGCTGCAGGAAATAGACGGCGTAGCTTTCGCGTTCGGAGAAGAGCGCGACGAGGACGTTGGCGCCGGTCACCTCATCCTTGCCCGACGACTGGACGTGCAGGATCGCGCGCTGGACGACGCGCTGGAAGCCCGACGTCGGCGACGGGTCGCTGTGCCCCTCGACCTTCAGGCTGTCGAGCTCGGTGTCGAGATAATGGACGACCGCCGATTGCAGGTCGTCGAGCGCGACGCCGCAGGCGCGCATCACTTCGGCGGCATGATCGTCGTCGATCAGCGCGTAGAGCAGATGCTCGAGCGTCGCATATTCGTGGTGGCGCTCCGAAGCGGCCTTCAGCGCGTTATGGAGGGTCTTTTCGAGGCTTTCCGAAAAAGACGGCATGGTCATTCATCTCCTTGCGGGGACCAGGCCGGGGAGATGGCGGCCCCCTTAGGAATATAACGTGGCGATGCCGCCGCCCCACCGCAAGGGAAAAGCGGTCGACGGCATGAATTTGCGCAGATCGGGGTTGGAATATGGTTAACGCGGCGTTGGGGATTTCAACACGGCGCGCCCGCCCGCCCGCCGTGAACCACCGGCGATCAGATGAGCGACTTCAACCGGTCGATTCCCGTCGCCTGTCGCACGATCCGCGCCGCGAGCGCATTGCCGTTCGCGGCGTTGGTGAAGACAATGATCGCGCGCCCGGCCCGCGCATCACCGATCCCCAATGTCTTGAAGATCCCGTAATTGCTGCCGCTGTGCTGGAACAGCAGCCCTGCCGGCGATTGTTCGATTTCCCAGCCGAGCCCCCGCGCAATGTCGCGCCCGCGCACGTCGAGCCGGGGGGCGAGCATCGCCTGCCGGCTTGCCTCGCTGACCTCCCAGTCGGCGCGCGCCGGCCGGTCCATCATGAGCGCCATGAACGTCGCATAGTCCGATGCGGTCGTCAGCAGCCCGCCTGCCGAATTGACCAGCAGGTCATGGGTCGACGGCGGCGTCTTTGGATCGGTCGCGCGCATCGCGGCGATCGAATCCTCATAGGTCCAGGATGCGATCGGCTTGCGCCATTCGGTTGCGAGCGGAAGCAGCCGGTCGCCCAGTTCGCGCGTCGGCTGGGCAGGGAGCGCCTGCTCGCCTTCGGGCGGTTCGGAATGGCCGAAGACCGCCGAGCCCGCGATCGCCCCGTCCCAGCCGAAGCTGCTGTGCGACATGCCGGCAGGCCCGAATAATTTGTCGTGCATCACGCGGCCGAGGCCCGCACCCATGATCGTCTCGACCACCAGTTGCAGCCAGATGAAGGCTTCGCCCGAATAGCTGTAGCGCGATCCGGGCGCGCTGCTCGTGGCGAGCGGTTCGGACGCCCAGTTGGGCAGGCCGGTCGAATGTTCGAGCACGTGTCGCGCCGTGATGCGGGCGAGATTGGGGTCGCCGCCCAAATTCTCCGGCCGGCGCCAGGTGACCAGCGGCGTGTCGAGGTCGAGGCGTTTCTCGTCGACCAGCCGCATCACGACATAGGCGAAGACCGGTTTGGTCATCGACGCGGCCTCGAACAGCGTATCCTCGCGCACCGGGTCGCGGATGAGGATGTTCTTGACGCCGAAGCTTCGGTTCCAGACTGGCTTGCCACCCTCCACGACGGCAATCGCGACACCGGGTACCCCCGCGATCCGCATGTCGCGCGGCAGGTCGCGAAGCAATTCCTCCGACGGAATCCAGCCAGCACTGTCGCTGCGGCATTCGGGGTCCGTACCGGCGCGCGCCGATGCGGCGCCGCCGAGGGTCAGTGCCGTCGATCCGGCGAGCAAGGCGCGCCGCCCGATCATGTCTCGTCGGCCCGGTCGACCATGTCCATGAAGTCACGCGCGAGGTCGCGTTCGGCGGCGTCCTTGAAGGCGATATCGAGGTCGGGCGCGACGCCGAGCATGTGCATCAGCGCCCACAGCGCGAAGCGGCGGCCGGGGTTGGTTTCGAGGCCGAAATCGACACGCATGCGCTCGGTCCCCGCAGCGAGCGCCTCGGGGTGGATCGCGGCAAGGTCGGCGGTGCCGAAATAGCGGGTCAGCTGGTCGTCGAAGTCCATGGCGCCCTATGGAGCGGTCAGTTTTTTTTGAACAGCGCGTCGGCGCTGGCCTTGTGGCTCGTCGCAAAGGCGATCCGTGCACGCGTCCGTTCGATTTCTTCGTGCAGCACTGCGATGCGGTCGTTGAGTTCATCGACCGAAAGCGGGTCGAGCGGCTGCCTGGTCAGGCTCGCGAGTATATCGTCGCGGCGGCGGGGTTCGTTATCGTCGTCCATCGCGCTGTCCTCTCGTCCTCATCCTGTTGATCGGCGGCGAAACTGTTGACCCGCCGCCCCGCGCTGTCAATAAGGCGCGCCTGTGCGAAGCAGGGGGACCAAGACGTGACCAGCGTGCCGGAAAGCATGACCGCCATCGCCATCAGCGCGCCGGGCGGCCCCGAAGTCCTGGTACCCGAAACGCGTCCCGTGCCGCGGCCGGCGCCGGGCGAGGTGCTGATCCGCGTCGCTGCGGCGGGGGTCAATCGCCCCGACGTGCTGCAGCGCATGGGCTTTTATCCACCGCCGCCCGGGGCGTCGGACCTGCCCGGGCTCGAGGTTGCGGGGACGGTCGTCGCGGTCGGGCCGGGGGGCGATCCCGAATTGCTGGGGCAGGCGATGTGCGCGCTCGTTGCGGGGGGCGGCTATGCCGAATATTGCACCGCGCCGGCGGGAAGCTGCCTGCCCGTGCCGGCGGGCTTTTCGATGGCCGAGGCGGCGGCTTTGCCCGAGACGATCTTCACCGTGTGGCACAATCTGTTCGAGCGTGCCTGGGTAATGGAGGGCGAGACGGTGCTCGTCCATGGCGGCACCAGCGGCATCGGCACCACCGCGATCGGCCTGTGCAAATTGTTCGGGATCAAGGTGATCGTGACCTGCGGCAGCGCCGACAAATGCGCCGCCGCGCTGGCACTCGGCGCCGATCTGGCGGTCGATTATTCGGCCGAAGATTATGTTGCGGCGGTGAAGGCCTTTACCGATGGCAAGGGTGTCAACGCGGTGCTCGACATGGTCGGCGGCGATTATGTGCCGCGCAACCTCGAATGCCTCGCCGACGACGGGCGCCATGTGACGATCGCCTTCCAGCGCGGTGCGAAGGTCGAAATCGACATCAGTCAGGTGATGCGCCGCCGGCTGACGATGACCGGATCGACGCTGCGCGCGCGCAGCGCCGACTTCAAGGCAGCGCTCGCCGACGAGATCGCGCGTACGCTGTGGCCGCGGCTCGCCGAGGGCGCCTGGAAGCCCGCGATGGACAAGGCCTTCGCGCTGGCCGAAGCCGGCGCCGCCCATGCCCGGATGCAGGCGGGCGAGCATGTCGGGAAGATCGTGCTGACGGTCGGCTAAGCCGATGGGCGGCGAGAATCGAGCGCATTTGAGCCGCAAAGCGTTCAGCAAAGAAGCCTATCGGGTCGTCGTCGATCTGGGCTGACCCGGCGCATCGCGCGGAACATTGGTCGCGGCCGGCCATTGCTGGGACTCACAGCAAAAGGAGCCTCCGCCATGACCCTCTCCCGTCCCCTTCTCGCTGCGCCCTTTGCCGCCACATTGATGATGATGGCGGCCTGTTCGGAGCCCGCCGCCGATCGCGCGCCCACGCCCACCGCCACCGACCAGGCTGCCGCCACCGATGCCGCACCGCCGCCGATCAAGCCGGTCGATATCCCGACGCGCGGCGGCGACGGGTCGCCGATCGAACTCGCGGCGCTGACCGAGGTTGATATTTCAGGCGCCAAGCTCTCCGGCGAACTCGGCTGCAGTTTCGCCGCCGACGCCGCCACGCCGCCGATCCTGATCGCCAAGGGCGATGTCGCGTCGAGCGACCCGGCGCGCGGGATCGTCAAGGTTGGCGACGTCGTAGAGCGCGTCGCCGCGCCGGGCGGCTTCGACGCGATGACCACGGGAGCGCGCTTCACCGGCAAGGGCCTGCAACTGCGCATCGCGCTCACCGGCCCGGCACAGGGCGTGGGCGAATCGCCGCCGCGCCCCGCAACGCTGACCGCCGACCGCGCTGATGGCGCGCAGCGCGTCTTTGCCGGGCTGTGGACGTGCGGTCCCTAGGTATCGCCGTCCCTGCGCTTGCAGCGTGACGCCCGCCGCCGCATAGAGGCGCTGGCGCGTCCGGGCGCCCGCGTCTGGGGGGACGATGATGGGCGACTGGCCGATCCTTCACGAATATGCGCCGAGCGGCAATTGCTACAAGATCCGGCTGACCGCCGCCTTGCTCGACTATCCGATCGAGCGGCGCGATTATGACATCATGCGGGGCGAGACGCGCACTGCGGCGTTCCTGGCACAGGTCAACCCGAACGGGCGCATCCCGGTGCTGCAGATTGGCGACAAATTCCTCCCCGAGAGCAACGCGGCCTGCGTCTGGCTCGCCGACGGCACGCATCTGGTCCCGCACGACCGCTTCGAGCGCGCCGACATGCTGCACTGGATGTTCTGGGAACAATATAATCATGAACCGAACGTCGCGACCTTGCGCTTCTGGATGAAATGGATCGGCGAAGCGAAGCTCAGCGAGGTGCAGCGGGCGCTGGTGCCGGGCAAGCAGGAGGCGGGCGCGGCGGCGCTGCGGCTGATGAACGATCACCTTCGGGTGCGTGACTGGCTGGTCGGCGCGGTGCTGACGCTCGCCGACATCGCGCTTTATGCCTATACGCATGTCGCCGAGGACAGCGGGCTGTTCGCGCTCGCCGATTACCCGGCGGTCCAGGACTGGATCGCGCGGGTGGAGGGCGAGCCGGGGTATGTGGCGATGGGGGCTTAGCCCGGCAGGATATTGCTCCCACGCATCGTGTGGCTTATCGTCCCGGCATGATGATCTTCCTGATCTGGGCCGCCTGCTGCGTCGCCGCCGTATACAAGGAGCGGCATCTGCTGTGGGCGTTTCTGTGCATAGCGCCGCTTGCGATGGTTTCGTTCGACTGGCTGAACCGGCCGGCGCAACCGCAGCCCGATTTCAGATATTATCCATGGGTCCCGATTGCCCTGTTCATGGGGATTGCGATCGTCATCTCGGCCACCGCTACTCTCAGTATCGTTCGTGCGGCCCTTAGGTCGGGGCGGACCTGAGGCCGACGGTCCGAGCACGTCCCAATCCGCAGACTTGCCCCTTTTTCGAAACCGGCATATAGCCGCTGCCAATGTCGGCCGCCCCGCGAGGGGCGGCCCTTATTATTTCTGCCTCGCGAGGGGCTTTTGGAGAGCAGTTATGGCCAATGCCGATGCCACCCCGTTGATGCCGCACGCGACCGCCGCCTGGCTGGTCGACAACACCGGCCTTACCTTTGTCCAGATCGCCGAATATTGCGGCATCCACATCCTCGAGGTCCAGGCGATCGCCGACGAGACCGCGGCGACCAAATATACCGGCCGCGATCCGGTCCGCGCGCACGAGCTGTCGATGGAAGAGATCGAGAAGGGCCAGAACGACCCGAACTACAAGCTCAAGATGAGCAAGCAGGCGCAGGACACGATCCGCCGCACCCGCGGCCCGCGCTACACCCCGGTTTCGAAGCGCCAGGACAAGCCCGACGGCATCGCGTGGATCCTGAAGAACCACCCCGAGGTGTCGGACGGCGCGATCGGCAAGCTGATCGGCACCACCCGCAACACGATCGGCGCGATCCGCGACCGCAGCCACTGGAACAGCGCGAACATCGTCGCCAAGGACCCGGTGACGCTCGGCCTCTGCTCGCAGCGTGAACTCGACGCGCTGGTCGCCAAGGCTGCGAAGAAGGCGGGCATCGCCGCGCCGACCGACAACCGCTTCGAAGGCGACCGCGAGGCGCTGCTCGAGGAACTGCGCGCCGAGCGCACCGCGGCCAATGAACTGCGCGCCGCCGAAGAAGCTGCCGCCAGCGACGAAACCGCGGCATAACGCATGGCGAGCGTCAGCGACGAAGAGGGTATCCCGGCGGCCAGCGGCTCGCCGGATGCCTCGCTGACCCAGGACGACAGTTTCACCGCGACCAGCCACGCCGGGCTGACCTATCCCTGGGGCGATGCCGCGCCGGGGGTGGGTGAGACGATCCGCATCGCGCCGGGAATCCGCTGGGCGCGCATCCCGATGCCGGGGTCGCTTGGCCATATCAACAGCTGGCTGCTCGACGATGTTACCGCCGACGGTAACGACGGCGTTGCGGTGGTCGACACCGGGGTGTGCCTGACCATCTGTTCGGATGCGTGGAAGGCGCTTTATGTCAGCGCGCTCAAGGATGTGCCGGTCACCCGCGTCATCGGCACGCACCTGCACCCCGACCATATCGGCCTCGCCGGCTGGATCGCGAAGAAGAAGGGCGTCCAGCTGTGGATGACACGCGGCGAGATGCTCACCGCGCGGATGATCGTCGGCGATACCGGCGAGACGGTGCCCGAAGAGGCGCTCGCGCAATCGCGCGCGGCGGGCTGGGACGACGACCAGATCGAAGCGCAGAGGAACGGCGGCTGGGGCCGCTTTGCCATGGTGATGTATCCGCTGCCGCGCAGCTACACGCGGATCAAGGACGGCGATGTCCTGGGCATGGGGGCGCACAAATGGCGCGTCGTCGTCGGATCGGGGCACAGCCCCGAACATGCGTGCCTGTGGAACGAGCGCGAGGGCGTGCTGGTGTCGGGCGACCAGGTGTTGCCGCGGATCAGCTCGAACGTGTCGATCAACATCACCGAGCCCGAGGCCGATCCGCTCGGCGAATGGCTGGCGTCGATCGACAAGCTGATCGCGACGGTGCCGGGCGACGTCATCACCTGCCCCGCGCACGGCCAGCCGTTCAAGGGGCTGCATGTCCGGCTGATGGCGCTGCGCGACGAGCATCGCATGCGGCTCTACAACCTCGCCGAGGCGATCGCGAAGGCGCCGATGCGCGCGGTCGAGAGCTTTCCCTTGCTGTTCAACCGCCCGATCGGTCCCGAGCAGCTGGGCATGGCGACCGGCGAAGCGCTCGCGCATCTCAAGCGGCTCGAGGTCGAGGGGCGCGTCCAGCGCGAGGATCGCGACGGAGTGTGGTGGTACCACGGGGTCGCGTGAGCTGCCCGAATAAAGTGGAGGCAAGGGGCCTACACGGAGTAGGACTTGTACTTTTTAGAGGTCTTGATAGATATATTTGCCGTAAATATTCTGCCTATCTGCGGAGAATAACTTGATTGGCTATTTGAACGCGAATGCTGGAGCTGTGACAGGCATTGCCACTATTGCGTTGCTATTGGTTACGGGCTGGTATGCATGGACCACCCGAGCGCTGTTGTTTGAGGCTAAGCAATCTCGTCTTCTGAGCAACGAGCCTCGCGTAGTGGCGTATCTTCGCGTTCACGAAACGCATTCAAACACCGTGCAGCTTTGTATCGCTAATCTTTCCGGCGCGGCGGCAACCGGTGTTTCTGTCCTCGTCAATAGGATTACCGCATGGCCAGAACAATTTGACCTTCAGGATTCCAATGTCTTGCGTGATCTCTCATTTATGAGACCCCACGAGGTATTGAAATTTGATCTCGGCGTGGGACCTGACCTGTTCCAAGATGACTCGCCGGCTGTTTTCGAGGCGGTGATCAATTATGCCAGCCTTGACGGTCGTATTTTCCAGAATCAGTATAGGCTGGCCGTTGAAAGTGTCACCGGCTTCGCGAACTGGCAAATCTATGGCATGGATGACGTCGCTCGGCGACTGAAAGAAATCTCGGATACGTTGAAGGCCTTCACCGGAATTAATCGACTGAAGGTTGAAACATATGATACCCGCGATCGGGAAGAGGAGCGCAGGATTCGCGACGCTCAGCGTGAAACTTTCATGCGGCGACAAAATCCGCCGGATAATCCTGAGAGCGATTAGTGAGCCGGTGGTGCGCAGTTAGATTATTCCCGATGGTACCAGGTAATTGTCACCCCAAATCGATTGCGAACTAGCGGTTCGATTACGCAATCTAGCGGCTCGCTATTGCTTCGGCCGGTTCATCACCCAACTGAACGCCATCGCATTGAAGATGGTATAGAGGCCGTAAAGCAGCAGGGCGGTGAACCAGTTGCGCGTCGCGATTGCCATCGCGCCGACGAGCAGCAGAAATTCGAAGACATAGGTGATATTCGGCCCGACCTTGTCGGCGAGCGGGCGGATCATCTGCTGGATCAGCGGATCGTCGCTTTCCATGAAGGCGCGGTGCATCGCGAAATTGCCGATGCCGGCGCAGAAAATGGTGATGAGTGCGATCCACATAGCTTTGCAAATGGCGCGCGCGGGGTGGAAATGCCAGCGCCTTTTGGGTTAGGAGGGCGATGGAAGCGGCGCGATGCCGCGTCCCGATGATCGACCGAACCGGCACCTGCCCGCCCCAGCGAAGGACCCTTTCGATGCCCGCTCTCCCCCGCCTCGCGGCGCTTGCGCCGATGCTCCTCGTTGCGGCCCCCGCGCTCGCCGCGCAGCCCGCTCCCGTCGCGACCGACCCGCTGCTCACCAACCCGGTGCCCGAGGTTCCGGTTGCGCCCGCGCCGAGGCTGCCCGACCCGGTGCGCGCGATGATCGAGGCGGCGATCAAGGGCGGCAAGGACGCCGATGTCGAGACGATCGCACGGCTGGCGAAGGGCACCAACCCCGAGGCTGCGGCCGAGGTCGACCTGATGGTCGCCGATTTCCAGCAGTCGCGCAGCAAGGCGAAAGAGGCCGAGGCGGCAGCCGCGAAGGCGAAGCTTGCGAGCGCGAAATTCTGGCAGAACTGGAAGGGCGAGGGACAAATTGGCGCGTCCTACAGCAGCGGCAACACCAAGTCGGCGGGGCTGAGCGGCGGGGTGGCGCTGGCACGCAAGGGGATCGACTGGACGCACAAGTTTCGCGCGCAGGCCGATTATCAGCGCACCAACGGCCGCACCTCGGTCGAACGCTACCTTGTCGAGCTTGAGCCGCAATATCGGCTGAGCGACCGGGGTTTCGTCTATGGGCTCGGGCGCTGGGAGCATGACCGCATCCTGGGGTATGACAGCCGCTGGAACGTCTCTGGCGGGCTCGGTTACAAGCTGGTCGACAGCAAGTCGGTGGCGCTCAGCCTGAAGGGCGGGCCGGCGTGGCGGCGGACCGATTTCGTCAGCGGCACGATCGACGACGAACTGACCGCGCTCGCGGGACTCGATTTCGGGTGGCAGCTGTCGCCGACCTTGCGGCTGACGCAGGTGGCCTCGACCGTCGTCGGCGAGGCGAACAGCTCGACCAGTTCGCTGACCGCGCTGAGTGCCAAGCTGTCGGGCAAATTGTCGGCGCGCATCGCCTATTCGGCGCAGATCGATTCGAGCCCGCCGCCGGGGATCGAGAGCGTCGATACGCAGACGCGCTTCACGCTGGTCTACGGCTTCTAATCGAATACCTCCGCCCCGCCGATTTCCTGCCCTTCGGCGAGCAGGCCGGTGCCGGGAACATGGTTGAACTCGATGCGGATGCCGTCGGGGTCTTCGAACAGGATCGAATAATAGCCCGGCGCCCAGGGTTCTTCCTGCGGGCCATGGACGAAGACGATGTCGGTGCGGTCCTTGAGGAAGGCGTGGATGCGGTCGACCGCGGCGCGGTCGCGCAGGCGGAAGCAGGCGTGGTGGAGCCCCGGCGCGCCCTGGTCGAAACGCTTGCCGGCATTTTCTGGGCTGCCGGTGCGGATGCCGATCGCGGTGCGGCCGCCGACGCCATAGAGCATCGCGTCGCTGTCGAGCACGATCTTCAATTCGAGATAGGCGATGACGTCGCGCCAGAAGGCCGTCGAGCGGGCGAAGTCGCCCGCAGTCAGGATGACGTGCGCGACGCCGTTGAGGTCGCTCATTTTATCGCCGCGAGCGTATAGAGGAATTCGGCGAAGCCCATGGTGGCATCGACGAGCCCCGCGACCTTGGGGTTCGTCGATTCGATCAGATAATATTCGTTCGGCGCATGCGCGCCGCCGCCATGGCCGGTGCCGAAATGCCCCGCGGGGATCGACACCGGCGGCGCGGTGAAGGTCGCGCCGGGCCAGCTTCCCGCGAGCCGCGCGTTGATGTTCGTCGCGATGCCGAGCTTCTTGTAAGTGGCGAGCTCGGTGCGGATCAGCCGGCTGTCCTCGGCGACCTCGGTCGGGTCGTAGCCGCCCGACACGTTCATCTCGACATCGGTGAAGCCATGTTTGTCGAGATGCGCGCGCAGTTTCTTCTCGGCCTCGGCGCGCGTCTGGTTGGGGACGAGGCGGAGGTCGAGCTTGGCGACCGCGCGGCCGGGCAGCACGGTCTTGCCGCCGGGTCCGGTATAGCCCGCGACGAGCCCCTCGATATTGACCGTCGGCTCCTGCGCGAGGCGGATCAGCGCGTCGTCATATTTGAGGTTGTCGATCCAGACGTTGACCCCCAGCGCCTTTTTGTCGGCGGCCTCGTCGGCGGTCTTCGCGGCTTCGCGGATCAGCGTCTTTTCGCGTTCGGTGAGCGGGCGGACATTTTCGAACCAGCCCTCGATCGCCGGGGTATTGCCGTCGGGGGTGACGAGCGTCTGGAGCGCCTGCACCAGCCGCCAGGCGGGCGAATCGATCATCGCCTTGAGGCTCGAGTGGACGTCGCCCTTCGGCCCGCGCCCCCATTTCTCGCCGCTCGCGACCAGTTCGAGTTCGATGATCCCCTTTGACCCCAGGTTGACGTCGACCGCGCCGGTCTTGTCCTGCGAGGGGAAGGGGATGAAGATGCCGTCGCACTTCTTGAGCGCGGCGAGGACATTGGGCTTGGTCGCGACCTGGCGGAAATGCGGCGAGCCGATCTCTTCCTCACCTTCGCAGATCAGCACGATGTTGACGGGCAGCGTCGCCCTGGCGGCGCGGATTGCGTGGAGCGCGGCAAGGAAGGCCGACTCCGGCCCCTTCTGGTTGGTCGCGCCGCGGCCGACGATCGCGGTGCCGAGGCCTTCCTTCTCGACGAACTTGCCTTCGAGCGGTGGTGACGACCATTCGGACGCGTCGAACTGCTTGACGTCGTACATGAAATAGATGCCGAGCGTGCGCTTGGCGCCGACGTCGATCGTGCCGAACACGCCGGGGTGGCCGTCGGTCGGCACGATCTCGACATTGGTGAAACCCGCGTCGCGCGCCAGCTCGGCCATATAGGCTGCACCCTCGGCCATGTTGCGGTTCTCGGCGGCGATCGAGGGCAGCGCGATCCAGTCGCGCAGCCGCTTGATCGATGCGTCCTTGCCCGCCTCGGCCGCCTTGCGGATGTCGGCCATCGGCCCGGCGGCGGCGAACGACGGCAGCGGGCGCATCAGCATGGCGCCGGCGCCGAGCATCGCGGTGCCGCGAATCAGGTCGCGGCGGCCCAGGCGGTCAAAATCGCGGAAATCCATGTTGCGTCCCCTATGTGGTTTGTACCCTAAGCAAGTCTGGACGATCCCGCGCGGAAGGCAAGGCGGTGATTGACGATCGGCGCGGCGCGCGCCTAGCCTGACCGGCAAGGGAGGGTTGGGTCATGGATTTTGCGGGCAAATGCGTCGTGATCACCGGCGGCGCGACGGGGATCGGTTTCGCGCTGGCGAAGCGGCTGGGCGTCGCGGGTGCCAAGCTGATATTGTGCGAACCGCGCGAGGCGAAACTGGCCGATGCGGTCGCCGCGCTGGCGCAGCTCGGCATCGATGCCCGCGCTTTCGTCGGCGACGTGACCGATGCGGCGTCGGTCGAGGCACTCGCCGATTTTGCCTGGGGCCAGCATGGCCGCGCCGATGCGATCATCGCCAATGCCGGCATCGGCGGGCCGCGCCAGTCGGTGATCGACTGCGACCCCGATGAAGCGCGCGCGCTGTTCGAGGTCAATTTCTGGGGGGCGTGGAACTGCATCCGCAGCTTCGGCCGGCGCTTCGAGGCCGACGGCCTGCCCGCCGCCATCTATGCCACCGCGTCCGAAAATGCGCTGTTCAACGCGGTGCGCGCCAAGGGCGGGGCCTATGTCGCGAGCAAGCATGCGGTGCTGGGGCTGATGGATATGCTGCGGAACGAGGCGGCGGTGAATATCGCGGTCGGCGCGATCATCCCCGGCTGGGTCCGGTCCGACCTGACGCGCCACGCCGAGGCGGCGATGGACGCCGATGATTTCGCGGCGCGGATCGTGCCGCAGATGGAGGCGGGCGGCTTCTACCTCGTCAGCCATCCCTATAATGTCGTGCGCATGGAGGAGCGGTGGGCCGAGGCCTATGATGCCTTCGCGCGCTTCGCGCCGCGCGAGGCGGGCGACGAGGCGATGGACATCCAGATGGTCGTCGATCGCGCGCGCGCGGCGCGCGATCCCGGCTAGGCGTCCTTTTCCCAATAGCCCGCCATCAGCTCGCGCGACCAGTCGGGCTGGCGGACGGTCCCGCGCGGCAGAAATTCGGCCATCACCGGCTTGATGTCGAGCACCGGGGTGCCGTCGATCGCGTCGAGCCCCTCGACCTCGACCGACAGGCCGTCGACCGCGACGATGCGGCAGGTCGTCAGGCCGAGCCGATTGGGGCGGTTCTTGCCGCGCTGCGCGAAGATGCCAACGAGCGGCCAGTCCTGCCGACCCCGCGGATGGCGCGCGCCGGTCTCGATCTTTTCGGGCGGCACGCGGTCGAAGAGGAAGATCACCTCGGCATGGCTGAAATCGGGGAGGCCCGCGAGCGCATCGGGGGCGAAGGCGGCGGGATCGAGGATGATGCTCGCGCGGCTCGCGCCCCAATCATCGTCGATCGCCTCGGCACGGCCGCCGCGGACATGCCCGATCGGGGTGAGGCTGATATCGGTCATGGCGTGGCTCCGGCGGCAAAGGGTTCGGCGTCGCTGACCCATAGCCAGACGCAGCGGCTTTTGGGCGTGAGCTTGAGCGCGCCGTTCAGCGCCTCGACCGCGCCGTCGGGCAAGGCGCTGATCCAGGCGCCCTGGTCGGTCCATAGCCAGGCGAAGCGGCGCCCGGACTTGGCGGCATCGAGGCGGAGCGCGAGCGCGTGCTGGATGTGGGTGCTCGCATATTTGACGTCGCCGTCATAGGCGATGGCCAGCGGCGCGCCGTTGACGGTCATCGCGATGCGCGTCGGCATGATCCGCTCGGCGTGCGGCCAGTTGGCGTCGATGGCGACGTCGGCAATCTGCAGTGCGCCGCCCGCGAGCCGTTCGAGGTCGGCGATGCGGCCGCGCAAATAGCCGGGTTCCTGCTCGGTCTTGGAATCGAGCATCGCCAGATTGGCCATGAAGCGCGCTGGATCGGTGCCGGGGTGGTAAGTGTCGAGTTCGCCGAGCGCGGCGAGGATGGTGTCGGGCTTCACGCTCTCGTCCATCTCGGCGACGCCGGGGAAGAAGAGCGCGGGGTCGGGGGTCTCGGGCGCGAAGAGGCCCTGTTCGGCGAGCGTAGCAACGACCTTGCGCACCGCTGTCTTGCGTGCGGGCGAGAGTTCGGGCGGCGGTCCGCGCGGCGCAATCGGCGGCGCTGCCTCGCGGCGGCGGAAAAGGCCGGCGAGGTCGCGGAAGAAGGACAGCGTGACCGCCGCCCCGCCGGTGATGAACGCGCCCATCAGGATCGAGAAAAAGGCGCGCGCGCCGGTGCCGGTCCCGGGGCCGAAGGGGACGGCGAGGAAGAACAGCGCCGCGACCCCGATACCGATGGTAAACCAGATCGGGAAGCGGCTCACGCCGCCGCGACCTTATGCCTTCTCCAGCAGTCCTTCGTCCTTGATCCGCCGCTGCCACAGCGCGGGGGCGTTGACGTGGACATTCTGGCCCTCGCTGTCGACCGCGACGGTGACCGGGAAATCCTGCACCTCGAACTCGTAGATCGCTTCCATGCCGAGGTCAGCGAAGCCGACGACCTTGCTTCCTTTAATGGCGCGCGCCACGAGGTACGCCGCGCCGCCGACTGCCATCAGATAGGCGCTCTTGTGCTTCGCGATCGCCTGCGTCGCGGCGGGGCCGCGTTCGGCCTTGCCGACGCAGGCGAGCAGGCCCTGATCGAGCATCATGTCCATGAACTTGTCCATGCGCGTCGCGGTGGTCGGGCCCGCAGGGCCGACGATTTCCTCGCCGACCGGATCGACCGGACCGACATAATAGATGACGCGGCCCTTGAACTCGACGGGCAATTGTTCGCCCTTGGCGAGCATGTCGGCGATGCGCTTGTGCGCAGCGTCGCGGCCGGTCAGCATCTTGCCGTTGAGGAGAAGGCGGTCGCCCTGTTTCCAGCTGGCGACGACTTCGGGGGTCAGACTGTCGAGGTCGACGCGGATCGCGGCCTGGTCGGGCTTCCAGTCGATCTGCGGATAGTCGGCGAGCACCGGCTTTTCGAGATAGGCGGGACCGCTGCCGTCGAGCGTGACATGCGCGTGGCGCGTCGCGGCGCAGTTCGGGATCATCGCGACGGGCTTCGACGCGGCGTGCGTCGGCCAGTCATTGATCTTGACGTCGAGCACGGTGGCGAGGCCGCCAAGGCCCTGCGCGCCGATGCCGAGCGCATTGACCTTTTCATACAGCTCGATGCGCAGTTCCTCGGTCGGGTTCGACGGACCGCGCGCGAGCAGTTCGGTCATGTCGATCGGGTCCATCAGCGACTGTTTGGCGAGCAGCATCGCCTTTTCGGCGGTGCCGCCGATACCGATGCCGAGCATGCCCGGCGGGCACCAGCCGGCGCCCATCTGCGGCACCATTTCGAGCACCCAGTCGACGATCGAGTCCGACGGGTTCATCATCTTGAACTTCGACTTGTTCTCGCTGCCGCCGCCCTTCGCCGCGACGTCGATCACGACCTTGGCGCCCGGGACCATCTCGACGTTGAGCACCGAGGGGGTGTTGTCCTTGGTGTTTACGCGGCTGAACGCCGGATCGGCGAGGATCGAGGCACGCAGCTTGTTCTCGGGGTGGAGATAGGCGCGGCGCACGCCCTCGTCGACGACCTGCTGCAGACTACGGGGTGAGTCGAGGCGGCAGTCCATACCCCATTTGATGAAAACGGTGACGATGCCCGTGTCCTGGCAGATCGGGCGGTGTCCCTCGGCGCACATGCGGCTGTTCGACAGGATCTGCGCCATCGCGTCCTTCGCGGCGGGCGACACCTCGCGCTCATAGGCCGCGGCGAGCGCGCGGATATAGTCCATCGGGTGGAAATAGCTGATGTACTGGAGTGCGTCGGCGATCGTTTCGATCAGATCGTCCTCGCGGATGACGACGGTGTTCATGGGTGCAGTCCCCTCTTCCTGTTTCAGGATTCGCCCGTGTCCCTAGACCCGCCGCGCCGCGACGGAAAGAGGCTTAGCTATCTCGCTTGCGACGTCCGAAGGCGCGGCGTTTACCGGACGCGAGCGAAATGTCGGGTTCGTCCCGATCGGCGGCGCGGCGGCGCGGGGTGTCGGGGTCGAAGTTCACCAGCGGCTCGCGGCGCAGCAGCGCAGACCAACTGCCGATCGCCGCCGTCACGAGCAGCGCGAACCAGCCCGCACCGATCGCGGCGGTCAGCGTCCAGCCGAAACCGGCGGGCGCGATCAGCGCCATGATCGTCGCGAGGCAGGGGATGAGGACGAGCGTGCCCGCGAACTGCCACCAGCGGCCCATCTGGATCATCGCGTAGCCGATCGCGGCGTTGGTGAGGGTGAGCGCGAGGAATTTCGCCGCCACGGGCCAGGGCAGGCTGGCCATCGCCGACGAATAATCGCCGAGGGTGAAGGCCGCTTGGATGTCGAACAGCAGCCAATTCTCATATGCGTCGCAGAGCGCGGCGAAGACAGGGAGCAGGGCGGCAGCGAGCAGCCAGCGCAGCCGCAACTCGCGCCACAGCGCGAAACAGCCGCTGCCGAGGAAGGCAGCGTAGAGCAGCATGAACAGATAATCCTGCTCATTGCCCGCGCGCATCGCGGCGAGCCGCGCGACCTGCAGCGGGTCGGCGCTGGTCCCGAAAACCGCGAACAGGTCGGCCTCGCTGCGCGCAAATTCGAACGCGATGACCGGCGCGCCATAGCCGGGGTGGATGCCCGCCGCTTCGGCGGGAAAGACCCGCCCGAGGTGGAGGCTGAAGAGCAGCGTGGCGATCTCGGCGGCGAGCGCTGCATACCACCAGCGGGTCGGGGCGGGCGGGCGCGTGCGCTGCACCTCGATCCAGTGATGGAGCCCTCCGCCGGCCATCTATGCGCCTGGCGGGTCGATGTCGGAGCGCCCTATTGGCACTCGGCGCATTTGCCGCGCACTTCGATCACCGGGCGTTCGGCGGCGAAGCCGGTCGCGTCGGCGGCGGCGCGCACGCCGTCGGAGAGCTTGTCATTGTCGATATGGACGGCGGTGCCGCAGCTGTCGCAGATCAGGAAGATGCAGTCGTGGAGACAGCCGGGGTGGCTGTTCGCGACAAAGGCATTGGCGCTTTCGACGCGGCGGACGAGGTTGTTCGCCACGAACAGGTCGAGGATACGATAGACGCTGTTCGGCGCGACGCGCTTGCCGCGGTTTTTCGACACGATGTCGGCGATTTCGTATGCGCTGGCAGGCTTGCCGATCTTGGCGACCGCGTCGAAAATCTGCGCGCGCATGTCGGTCCAGGCCTCGCCCGCGGCTTCGAGCGCAGTTTGTGCGGCGTCGGCGAGCGAGGCGCCGCTGGCCTCGACGTGCGGATGATCATGCTTGCCCATTGGCGGTTCCTCATGCGTGCGGCCGGTGTGGCCCGCGCCAAATTGCCCCTGTCGGGAACAATGTAAGCTCTTTGCAGGGTGGCCGCAAGCGGCGGACCGCTCCGTTATGGCGTCGCGCCCCGTCGGTTCCGGGCCTAGTGCCGCGCGCGGCGGTTGAGGTCGTGACCGAGCGCAACGATGGCGACGCCGATCATCGTCGCCAGCACTTCGCTGCCGTCGTGCGGCCGCGACAGCGCACCGCCCATCATGCCGAGGCCAAAGCTGCCGACCGCGAAGGGCATGATATAGCCGTGGCTCAGAACGCCCGAGACGAGCGTCACCAGCGCAAAGCCGATTGCGATGACCAGCCCGATCTCATGGAACAGGTGGCTGTCGAGGAACACTCCGCCGACCGAGGCGAGCGAGGCGACGAAAATTGTCGTCGCGAGGCAGTGGACGACGCAGAGCCCCGACAGGCCCATCGCGAGTTGGTCGCCTGAAAGTGAGGTCAGCGGTTTCGAGTCGCGCGCAGCCCGAACCAGCGCGCCGAGGCGCGTCGTGGCATGGCTATGGCTGGCGACGTGGGTCACCCGATTCTCCGTTGGCACAATTGCGATCCTGGATATGGCATATCATGACAAAGGTTACAATGTCACATCGGCAGAAAAATCCGCCGCCCGCCTCAATTTCGTCACCTCCGTCGTTGGGGGGGTAACGAAGAAAAAAGCGCGCCGGTCTAGGCGGCCGCTTCCTCCGCTCGCAACGCTTTCCTGTCGAGCTTGCCGATCATCGTCTTGGGCAGGTTCAGCCGCACCTCGACCGCGCTCACCCGCTCGTGCTTGCCGAGCCGGGGGTTGAGCCAGGCGGCGAGCGCTTCGCCCGAGATGTCGAAGCCTTCCTCGAGCGTCACGAACGCCTTGGGGACTTCGCCGCGATAGGCGTCGGGGACGCCGAGCACGATCGCCTCCTTGACCGCGGGATGCTCATAGAGATGCGCCTCGATCACGCTAGGATAGACCTTGAAGCCACCGACCGCGATCATGTCCTTCAGCCGGTCGACGATGCGGACATAGCCGTCGGCGTCGATCACCGCGACGTCGCCGGTGCGCAGCCAGCCGTCCTCGGTGAAGCTGTCCTTGTCGGCCTCGGCGCGGTTCCAATAGCCGCGCATGATCTGCGGCCCCTTGACCACCAGTTCGCCGGGTTCACCCGCCGGAGCATCCTTCATCGGGTCTTCCTTGTCGACGAGGCGGATATGCGTCGCGGGCAGCGGCTGGCCGATCGTGCCGGCCTTGACCGGGCCATTATAAGGGTTGGTCGAGACCACGCCCGAGCTTTCGGTGAGGCCGTAACCCTCGACCAATGCTGCGCCGGTTGCGGCGACGAATTTCTCGCGCAGCTCGGACGGCATCGGCGCGCCGCCCGAGATGCAGACGCGCAGCGACGAGAAGTCGGTTTTCGCGAGGTCGGGGTGGTCGAGCAGCGCCTGATACATCGTCGGCACGCCTGGCAGCGCGGTCGTCCTGGTGCGGGTGATCGCCTCGAGCGCCTGCTTGGCATCGAAGCGCGGCAGCATCGCGATCATGCCGCCGTTGAGGATGGTACGGTTGAGCACGCAGGTGTTGGCGAAGACATGGAAAAAGGGGAGCACGCCGAGGATGCGGTCGTCGGCGTCATGGTCTGGGTCGATGCTGTTCACCTGCCGCGCATTGGCGGTGAGATTCTGGTGCGTCAGCATCGCACCCTTGGGCGTGCCGGTTGTGCCGCCGGTATATTGAATCAACGCGATGTCGGTTTCGGGATCGATCGCAGCGGGCTCATAATTGCCGTCGTTGGCGACGAGCGCCGAGAAGCGGGTGACGCGCGGATCGTCGGGCAGCGCGGCGACCTCCTTGCGGCGGAGCATGCGATAGAGCAGCGACTTGGCGCCGGGCAGGCCGCCCGCGACCGATCCGACGATCAGATGCTTGAGGCTCGACCCGTCGAGGACCTTGAGCGCCGTCGGGAGCAGCGCGGTCGCGCTCATCGTGAAGAGGATGTCGGTGCCCGAATCCTCGACCTGCGCCTCGAGCTCGGCGGGCGTGTAGAGCGGCGAGAAATTGACCACCGTCGCCCCGGCGGCGAGTGCGCCATAATAGGCCGCAACATAATGCGGGACATTGGGCAGGAAGAGGCCGACGCGCGTTCCCTTGCCGATGCCGCGGTCCTGCAACCCCTTGGCAACCCGCGCGACCCCGCGCGCGACTTCCTTATAGCCGAAACGGCGCCCCATGAAGTCGAGCATCGCCGCGTCACTGCGCTTTGCGACACTGGCGGCGAGCATGGCGGGAAGCGACAGTGGCGGGAAATCCTGATCCCACGCGGTGGGGTGGTTGTAATTGGTCGACCAGGAAAAGCCGCTGTCCATTGTTATGTCAGATCCTTTTGCTCGGGGGGAAGCTTCCTGACACTAGGGTAAGCAAGTCGCCGCCGCAACCGGGCCGGGTTGCGGCCCGGCGGCGGCGCGGCTAGGCAGGGCAGAGATAATTCACAAGCCATGGTCCAGGGGGTTTCGATGCCGCATCCGTCTTTCCGGTTGATCGCGCCGTTCGCCGTTTTCGCCGTCGTCGCCGGGCTTCCGGCCGCCGCCAAGGACAAGGCGCCTGCGCCGCTCCCGGCGCAGATCCAGGAGCTCTATGCGTGTCGCGATATCGGCGATGCTGCGGCACGCCTCGCCTGTTTCGACCGCGAGGTCGGCGAGTTGAAGGCCGCCGACCAGGCGAAGGAAATCGTCTTTACCGACAAGGAAACCGCGAAGAAGACGCGGCGCGGGCTGTTCGGCTTTTCCTTCCCCAAGCTCGGCGGGATTTTCGGCGGCGACGAGGACGAGATCAAGGAAATCGAAACGACGATCCGTTCGGTGAGCATCGACCGGTCGGGCAAATATACGCTGGTGATGGAGGATGACGCGGTGTGGGTGCAGATCGACACCACCCGCCTGCCGCGCCAGCCCAAGCCGGGGCAGAAGGTCAAGATCAAGACCGCGACGATGGGCAGCTATTTCGCCACCGTAGACGGCGGCCGCACCATCCGCATGAAGCGCGACCGCTGATCGCGGCGGTCGGCGGGGGCGACCAGTCCGTACAAGGATGACCGAAGCAATCGCCTTGCCGCTCCCCGGTCCGGGATGCGCGCCCTTCGTGCTGCTCGACGACGCGCGGGCCGAGGGGGCGGTGGCGGCGCGGCTCTACCGCGACCCGGTCGAGATATTGCGCGCCGACGGCGCCGCGGCAATCCCGGACCTGCTCGACGCGCTCGAACGCGCGGCGGCTCGCGGGCTGCACGCGGCGGGCTATCTCGCCTATGAAGGCGGCAAGGGCCTCGCGCCCGCGTGGCGCGGCACCGCGCCTTCGGGTGACGGCGACGCACCGCTCGGCTGGTTCGCGCTGTTCGCGCGCGCCGAGCGGATCGATGCCGATGCGGTGCCCGCGCTGCTCCCCAATCCGGCGTCGAGCTGGATCGGCGCGGTCGAGCCGGGGATCGCGCGCGCCGATTATGAGGCTGCGGTCGCCGCGGTGCTTGGGCTTATCCGTGCCGGCGATATCTATCAGGCGAACCTGACCTTCCGCGCGGCGGTGCCGCTGCTCGGCAACCCGCTCGCGGTCTATGCACGGCTACGGCGGACCGCGCGTGCGGGCTATGGCGGCTTCATCTGGACTGGCGAGCAGGCGATCGCCTCCTTGTCACCCGAACTCTTCTTTGCCTTGCGCGGGCGCGAGGCTATCGCGCGACCGATGAAGGGCACGGCGGCGCGGCTCGCCGATGCCGATGCCGATGCGCGCGCCGCGCGCACGCTCGCGGCCGACCCCAAGCAGCGTGCCGAAAATCTGATGATCGTCGACCTGATCCGCAACGACCTGTCGCGCGTCGCGCTGCCGGGATCGGTTGCGGTCCCCGACCTGTTCCGCGTCGAGAGTTTCCCCACGATCCATCAGCTGGTGTCCGACGTCACCGCGACGCTGCCGGCGGGCACGGGCGCGGTCGATGTGCTGCGCGCCGCCTTTCCCTGCGGCTCGATCACCGGTGCGCCCAAGGTGCGCGCGATGGAGATCATCGACGAACTCGAGGACAGTCCGCGCGGGCTCTACACCGGATCGATCGGTTTCATCGAGCCGGGCGGCGATGCGGCGTTCAATGTCGCGATCCGCACGCTGATCTTTCCACCGCTAACCGGCTTGCAGGATTCGCCGATTCGCGCCACGCTGGGACTGGGATCGGGAATCGTCGCCGACAGCTTACCGTCTGAGGAATGGTATGAATGTCTGGCCAAGGGGGAATTTGTGGGGGCAGCGCGCGAGAGTTTCGATTTGATCGAAACGATGCATTTCGACCCCATCGAGGGCGTGCAGCGGCTCGAGGGGCATTTGGCACGCATGAAGGCGAGCGCCGCGATGCTGGGCTTTACCTTCGACCGCCATGGCGCGCGCAACGTCCTGCAATCGGCGACCTTCCGCTTGCGCAGCGCGGCGCGGGTGCGGATGCGGCTGGCGCCGTCGGGCGCGCTCGCGATCGAGGTATCGCCGCTGCCGCGCCTCGCCGAGCTGCCGGTGCCGGTCGCGGTGCGCCCGGCGCCGATGGCCGCAGACGATTTCCGCCTGGCGCACAAGACCAGCCAGCGCGCCGCCTATGACGAGGCGCGCGGCGAAGCAGGCGCGGTCGAGGTGATCTTCGTCGACGAACCTGGCTTCGTCACCGAGGGCAGCTGGAGCAATGTCTTCGTCGAGCGCGAAGGGGTGCTGCTCACGCCGCCGCTGTCGCTCGGGCTGCTGCCCGGGGTGCTGCGCGCCGAACTGATCGAAAAGGGGCGGGCAGCCGAATCGCATCTGCGCGTCGCCGACCTCGCCGACGGATTTTTCATCGGGAATTCGCTGCGCGGGCTGATCCCGGCGCGGCTGGCGGGCGACTTTCGCCCTGCATAGGTAAATTATCCCGGCATCGCCTTGCGCATTGCGGACATAGGCTTTAGGCGCGGCCCCGCGCAATTTCCTGCCAATTCCTGCCCTGTCCGCGCAAGCCACGGAAAGCCGAACCATGTCGCCGAAGCCCCATGTCTCCGCCGCCCTTAATCGCATCCAGCCTTCGGCAACGCTCGCGATGACCGCGCGCGTGACCAAGCTGAAAGCGGACGGCGTCGATGTCATCGGCCTGTCGGCGGGCGAACCCGATTTCGACACCCCCGATTTCGTCAAGGAAGCGGCGATCGAGGCGATCCGCAACGGCCAGACCAAATATACGCTCGTCGACGGGACGGTCGCGCTGAAAGACGCGATCCGCGGCAAGTTCCGCCGCGACAACGGCCTCGAATTCGGCCTCGACCAGATTTCGGTCAATGTCGGCGGCAAGCACACCCTGTTCAACGCGCTGGTCGCGACGGTCGACCCCGGCGACGAGGTCATCATCCCCGCGCCCTATTGGGTCAGCTATCCCGACATCGTCGCTTTCTGCGGCGGCACCCCGGTGATCATCGAGGGCAGCGCCGCGCAGAATTACAAGATCACCCCCGAACAGCTCGACAAGGCGATCACCGCGAAGACGCGCTGGGTGATGTTCAACTCGCCGTCGAACCCGTCGGGCGCCGCCTATTCGGGCGAGGAGCTCGACGCGCTGGGCGAGGTGATCCGTCGCCATCCGCATGTCATGGTGATGACCGACGATATGTACGAGCATGTCTGGTACGCCGATTTCGCCTTCACCACCTTCGCGCAGCGCTGCCCCGACCTCGCCGATCGCATCCTGACCGTGAACGGCTGTTCAAAGGCCTATGCGATGACCGGCTGGCGCATCGGCTATGCTGCCGGTCCGACGTGGATCATCAAGGCGATGGGCAAGCTGCAGTCGCAGTCGACCTCGAATCCCTGTTCGATCGCGCAGGCCGCCGCCGCCGCCGCACTGGGCGGGCCGCAGCAGTTCCTCGACGACCGCAACGCCGCGTTCAAGAAGCGCCGCGACATGGTCGTTGCGATGCTCAACGACGCGCCAGGGCTGACTTGTCCCGTCCCCGACGGCGCCTTCTATGTCTATCCCGACGCGTCGGGCTGCATCGGCAAGAAGACCCCCGACGGCAAGCTGATCGACAGCGACGAAGCGCTGATCGACTATTTCCTCGACTCGGCCCGCGTCGCGGCGGTGCACGGCGGGGCGTTCGGCTTGTCGCCGGCGTTCCGCGTCTCCTATGCGACGTCGGAAGCGGTGCTCAAGGAAGCGTGCGTGCGCATCCAGCAGGCCTGCGCCGCGCTGAGCTGAGCCGGACTTGATCTTCGCCTGACGGCGAAGGCGGTACCGGCCCGCTCCCCCGCCCAGCCGCCCGACATTTTGTCCCGAGGGCGACCGGGCGGGGGAGCGGGCCGATATCGCAGGGCTTCCTTAACGCCGCACAACAGGCCGGTTCACCGGAAAGTAAGGGCTGATGCCTATAGGTGATCGCCGTCACTGCACGACGGCTCGGGGCGCGTCATATCGTTCGGTGTAACTGATCCGGCTTCGGCCATGAACACAGAGATATGACAGGACCCAAAGATGCTCTCCATGATCCGCTCCGACTGGTTTCCCACCATGCTCGCCGGCTTCGCGATCGGCGCCATCTTCGTGATGACGCAGCAGCCGGCGCTCGCGATGGCCATGTGACGCCGATCCGCATGACCTTTGTGCGCCACGTCATCGTGGCGCTCGCCGGGGTGGCGATCTTCACCCATGTCTGGCCCGCGCAGGCCGAGCCGGCGGTGAAGCTGCCCGCAGCAGCGGTCGACCCGGCGGTGAAAGCGACCCGCGCGACCGCGGTGCTCGCCGGCGGCTGCTTTTGGGGCATCGAGGGCGTCTTCCAGAATGTGAAGGGCGTGATCTCGGTCGAATCGGGCTATCATGGCGGCAGCGCAGCGACCGCCAAATATGAGCTCACTCACGACGGCAAGTCGGGCCATGCCGAGGCGGTGCGCATCGTCTATGACCCGACCAAGGTCAGCTATGGCACCCTGCTGCGCGTGCTGTTCTCGGTCGGCGCCGACCCGACGCTCAGGAATCGCCAGGGTCCCGATGTCGGCAGCCAGTATCGCGCCGCGATCGTCCCGATGGATGCGAACCAGCGCCGCGTCGCGACCGCCTATCTGGCGCAGATCGCCAAGGGCAAATATTACAAGAACCCGATTGTCGTGCCGATCGAAAGCTACAAGACCTTCTATCGTGCCGAGGCCTATCATCAGGATTTCATGAAGAGGAATCCGGCCAACGGCTATATCGTCCGCTGGGACGCGCCGAAGGTCGCGGCGCTCAAGCGGCTCTATCCCGATCTCGTGCGCGCGACCCCCGCGCCTTAATCTGCCCGCCTTAATCCCCGCGACAGCTTCCGCGCCTTATCGTGCGCATGGAATCATTCGTCGCAAACCGCTGGTCCCCGCGCACCCCGTGCGGGACGGGTGAAACCGGCCAAGCGGGCCGGGGGTCAGGATGACGGTCGCAGCCGTTTCGGGGTTGGAATGAAATTTTCTGTTACGGGCAAGCGGGCATTCGCGGTCGCGACGGGTGCGATGGTGCTTGCAGGATGCGTCAGCAGCGCCGCGGTGGTGCCGACGCCGCGCGCGGCTCCGCCGCCAAAGGCGCCTGCGGGCGCGGTCACCGTGCCGATCGGGCCGCCGATCCGCAGCGCGACCCCGCCGCCGCAAATCCCCGCCGACCCCGGCTTCCGCCGCGCGCCCGCCGGACTCGACAACCGCCTGTTCGAAATCTGGCGCGCCTTTCCGGGCAAGACGGGTATCGCGGTGCAGCGCATCGACGGCGAATGGGCGCTGGCGCAGCGCGGCAATGAGCTCTTCCCGCAGCAGAGCGTGTCGAAACTGTGGGTGACGCTCGCGGTGCTCGATGCGGTCGATAACGGCCGGTTGACGATGGACCAGAAGGTGCGCATCGGACCCGAGGATCTGACGCTGTTCCACCAGCCGATCGCCGCGCGCGTCCAGTCGCAGGGCTCGGTGACGATGTCGGTGCGCGAGCTGATCGAGACCGCGATCACCCATAGCGACAACACCGCGAACGACAGCCTGCTGCGCACCGTCGGCGGTCCCGATGCGGTGCGGCGCTTCATCGACAAGAAGGATCTGGGTGCGATCCGCTTCGGCCCCGGCGAACGGCTGCTGCAAAGCGGCGCGGCGGGGCTCAAGTGGCAGCAGAGCTATTCGATCGGGCGCAATTTTCAGGCGGCGCGCGCGGCGCTTCCTGAGGCGACGCGCAAGGTCGCGATGGATGCCTATCGTGCCGACCCGCCCGACGGCGCGAGCCCCGCGGCGATCGCTAGGGCGCTCAGCCGCCTTGCGCGCGGGACCCTGCTGTCGCCCGAATCGACGCAATATCTGCTCGGCGTGATGAGCCGGACCAAGAGCGGGCCGCAGCGGCTCAAGGCGGGCCTGCCGACGGGCTGGACTTTCCTGCACAAGACCGGCACGGGGCAGGATTACAGGGGCATGACGATCGGCTACAACGACATCGGCATCGCGACCGCGCCCGACGGCACGCGCTATGCGATCGTGGTGATGATGGGCGAGGCGAGTTCGCCGGTCCCGGCGCGGATGGCGACGATGCAGTCGGTGTCGCGCGCGGTCGCGGAGTTTCATGGAAGGTAGAATGTTGAAAAGACTGGCGCTGATCTCGGTTCTCGGGGCGCTGACGCTCGCCGGCTGCGCGACTCCCGAAACGCGGCTGCGTACCGGGTTGATCGACGCCGGACTGTCGCAGCGCGTCGCCGGGTGCATGGCCGAACGCATGGTGGACCGGCTGTCGCTGCTCCAGCTGCGCCGCATCGGCTCGCTCGCCAGCCTCAAGGACAAGAATGCGAGCGACCTGACACTCAATCAGTTCCTGCACAAGGTCCGCGCGCTCAAGGACCCGGAGATATTGACCGTGACCACCAGCTCGGCGGCGGTGTGCGCTTTCCAGTGAGGAAGAAATTCTGTCGGTCGCCTAGGCGGAGCTAGGGGTAGCCTTGGCGCCTGACTTGTGCTTAGGCGGCGGCCATTCTCTCCCGCTCAAGAGTCGAAAGGCCCGGCAGACCTCATGAACATCCACGAATATCAGGCGAAAGAACTGCTCGCGAAATTTGGCGTTGCCGTGCCCAAGGGCATTGCCGCGATGACCGTCGAGGACGCCGTCGCCGCCGCGAAACAGCTTCCCGGGCCGCTCTATGTGGTGAAGTCGCAGATCCACGCCGGTGGCCGCGGCAAGGGCAAGTTCAAGGAACTCGGCCCTGACGCGAAGGGCGGCGTCCGTCTCGCCAAGACGATCGAGGAAGTCGAGGCGCACGCCAAGGATATGCTCGGCAACACGCTGGTGACGATCCAGACCGGCGAAGCCGGCAAGCAGGTCAACCGCCTCTACATCACCGACGGCGCCGACATTAAGCAGGAATTCTATCTCGCGCTGCTCGTCGACCGCGCCACCAGCCGCATCGCGGTCGTCGCCTCGACCGAGGGCGGCATGGACATCGAAACCGTCGCGCACGACACGCCGGAAAAGATCCACACGATCACCATCGATCCCGCGACCGGCATCCAGCCGCACCATGGCCGCAGCGTCGCCGCGGCGCTCGGGCTGGAAGGCGATCTCGCCAAGCAGGCGGCCAAGGTCCTTGGCGGTCTTTATGCCGCGTTCCTCGGCACCGATGCCGAACAGATCGAAATCAACCCGCTCGCGGTCTGCGAAGGCGCGAACGGCGACGAACTGCTGGTGCTCGACGCCAAGGTCGCGTTCGACGGCAATGCGATGTTCCGCCACAAGGACCTCGCCGAGCTGCGCGACCTGACCGAGGAAGACCCGGCCGAGGTCGAGGCGTCGGAATATGACCTCGCCTATATCAAGCTCGACGGCAATATCGGCTGCATGGTGAACGGTGCGGGCCTCGCGATGTCGACGATGGACATCATCAAGCTCAACGGCGAATTCCCGGCGAACTTCCTCGACGTCGGCGGCGGCGCTTCGAAGGAAAAGGTCACCGCGGCGTTCAAGATCATCCTCAAGGACCCCGCCGTGAAGGGCATCCTCGTCAACATCTTCGGCGGCATCATGAAGTGCGACATCATCGCCGACGGCATCGTCGCGGCGGCGAAGGAAGTGAACCTCTCGGTCCCGCTGGTCGTCCGCCTCGAAGGCACCAATGTCCAGGAAGGCAAGGACATCCTCGCCAATTCGGGGCTGCCGATCGTTGCGGCCAACGATCTGGGCGACGCAGCACAGAAGATCGTCGCCGAGGTTCGCGCGGTCGCGTGATAACCAGCACCCCCTCTTCGAAGAGGGGGTGCGGGACTGCTAGTTGACGTTTACGTAAACGCCAATTATGGCGCAGTGCACAATTTTTGAGAGGAGCTGAAAAGCTATGAAGATCCTCGTCCCCGTGAAGCGGGTGCTCGATTACAACGTCAAGCCGCGGGTCAAGTCCGACGGCACCGGCGTCGACCTTGCCAATGTGAAGATGTCGATGAACCCGTTCGACGAGATCGGCGTCGAAGAAGCGATCCGCCTCAAGGAAAAGGGCGTCGCGACCGAGATCGTCGCCGTCAGCGTCGGCCCGGCAAAGGCGCAGGAAACGCTGCGTACCGCCCTCGCAATGGGCGCCGACCGCGCGATCCTGGTGCAGACCGATGACGCCGTCGAGCCGCTCGCGATCGCCAAGATCCTGAAAGCCATTGCCGATGCCGAAGCCCCGGGTCTGGTGATCCTCGGCAAGCAGGCGATCGACGACGACAACAACCAGACCGGCCAGATGCTCGCTGCGCTGACCGGCTGGGCGCAGGGCACCTTCGCCAGCGCGGTCGCTGTCGACGGCGACAGCGTCAATGTGACCCGCGAAGTCGACGGCGGTCTCGAAACCGTGAAGCTGAAGCTTCCCGCGATCGTCACCACCGACCTTCGCCTCAACGAACCGCGCTACGCCTCGCTGCCGAACATCATGAAGGCGAAGTCGAAGCCGCTCGATACCAAGACCCCCGCCGACTACGGCGTCGACACCGCGCCGCGCGTCAAGGTGGTCAAGGTCAGCGAACCCGCCGCCCGCTCGGCCGGCATCAAGGTCGCCGACGTCGATGAACTGGTTGCCAAGCTGAAGGCGATGGGAGTGCACTCATGAAAACTCTGGTCTGGGTCGAACATGACGGCAGCGCCGTCAAGGACGCCACGCTCGCGGTGGTCACCGCCGCGTCGAAGCTCGGCGAAGTCCATCTGCTCGTCGCCGGTGCTGGCGTCGACGGCGTCGCCAAGGAAGCCGCGCAGATCGCTGGCGTCGGCAAGGTGCATGTCGCCGATAACGCCGCCTTCGGTCACAACCTGCCCGAAAATATCGCGCCGCTGATCGCCGAACTGATGGCTTCACACGACGCGTTCCTCGCGCCCGCGACGACCACCGGCAAGAATATCGCGCCGCGCGTCGCCGCTTTGCTCGACGTGATGCAGATTTCGGAAATCCTGTCGGTCGAAGGCGAGAAGAGCTTCACGCGTCCGATCTATGCAGGCAACGCGATCGCGACCGTCGAATCGTCGGACGCCAAGCTGGTCCTGACCGTGCGCGGCACCGCGTTCGACAAGGCCGCCACCACGGGCGGTTCGGGCAGCATCGAAGCCGTCGGTGGCGGCAGCGATGCCGGTATCTCGAGCTTCGTCGGCGCCGAAATCGCCAAGCAGGATCGCCCCGAACTCACCTCGGCCAAGATCATCGTGTCGGGCGGCCGTGCCCTCGGTTCGAGCGAGAAGTACGAAGAAGTGATCGTGCCGCTCGCCGACAAGCTCGGCGCTGCGCTCGGCGCTTCGCGCGCTGCGGTCGATGCGGGCTATGTCCCCAACGACTATCAGGTCGGCCAGACCGGCAAGATCGTCGCGCCGCAGGTCTATTTCGCGATCGGCATCTCGGGCGCGATCCAGCATCTCGCGGGCATGAAGGATTCGAAGACGATCGTCGCGATCAACAAGGACGAGGACGCACCGATCTTCCAGGTCGCCGACTTCGGCCTCGTCGCCGATCTGTTCAGCGCCGTTCCGGAGCTGACCGGCAAGATCTGATCATGTCGGGTGACCATCCCGGCGTGCCCGGTATCGAGGGTACGCCCTTCAGTGCCGGAGGACGCCGCGCGACGCGCGATGAGTCCGAAGACGACAAAAACGCAGCGGCCGGGGGCGATGCCCACGGCCGCTCGCTGATTCTGGCGAGCGTCGCGCGCGACGCGCGGCTCGACACCAAATTCCTGCTGCTCGTCGTCATGGCGACCGCGATCGCGACGCTCGGCCTGTTGCAAGGGTCGGCGCCGGTGGTGATCGGCGCGATGCTCGTGTCGCCGCTGCTCGGGCCGATCATGGGCATCGGCTTCGGCCTCGCGACGATCGAAAGCAACCTGATCAAGCGTTCGCTGGTCACGCTGGCGGCGGGGACGCTCGTCGCCATCGTCGTCGCGGCGCTGATCATCTGGCTGTCGCCGATCCAGGACGTCACCCCCGAAATCCGCGCCCGCACCCAGCCGACCCTGATCGACCTCGGCGTCGCGGTCGTCGGCGGCATCGCCGGCGTCTATGCGATCATGCGCAAATTTTCGGGTGTGATGGTCGGGGTGGCGATCGCCACCGCGCTGCTGCCGCCGCTGTCGACCGTCGCCTTCGGCATCGTCACCGGGCGCCCCGATTTCGCGATCGGCGGCGGGCTGCTGTTCCTGACCAATACGCTGGCGATCGCCTTTTCGGCGACGATCGTCGCGCGGCTCAACAAGTTCGGGCCGTCGCTGACCCCGCAGCATACGGTGATGCAGGTGGTCGGGATCGTGGCGACGCTGGGTATATTGTCGATTCCGCTCGCCATCTCCTTCAACAATATCGTCCGCGAAATCCGGGCACGGACGGCGGTGCAGTCCGAACTCGACCGGCTGCTGGCGCGCGGCGACCGCGTCGACAGCCTGACCGTCCGCATGGAAGGCGACGCGATTACGGTTGACGGTGTCGTGCTCGTCGACCGGTTCGCATCGGGGCTGAACGACACGCTCGCGGCGCGGATGCGCGCGCGGCTCGACCGCGACGTCAGCATCAACCTCGCGCAGCTGCGCAAGCAGAGCAACGCCGCTGCGCAGGTCGAAGAGCAGCTGAGCAGCCGCATCGCGACGCTCGAAACGCGCGACGCCGACAGCGGGGCGATCCTTGCCGCGCTGACCGTCGGCGGGCTGGTGCCGCGCGAACGGGTGCTGATCGACGCGCAGGCGCGCCGCGTCGTCGTCCAGCGTGACCGCGAGGCCGAGGGCGAACGGGTCGCCGCCGCGGTCGACCGGGTGATGGCGAGCGCGCAGGCGGCGCATCCGCAATGGCTGATCCAGAACGGCGCGCTCAGCGATGCGGCCCCCGAAGAGGCGGCGGCGACGCCCTAGGCTGCAATGCTATTCAGCGCCGGGCCGGATTGACGCGCGCGCCGCGCCGCGCTCTGTTCGGGATCGAGCCGCGACAGGCGGCCGACGGGAGACGGACCATGCGCGCTTCGCTGATCGCCCTTTCATTGCTGGCGGCGACCCCTGCCGCCCTTGCGCCGCCGGCGCTCGCGCAGGCGGTGCAGACCGAAACCGTGACGATCGACAAGGCGCGCCTCGACGCCGCGCTCGAGCAGATGATCGCCAGCGACCGCGCGGGCGGCGTCTCGGCTTTGGTGTGGCAGGACGGCAAGGAGGTCTATTTCGGCAGCGCGGGGCTCGCCGATCGCGCCGCGGGCCGCCCGATGGGGCGCGATACGATCGCGCAAATCTATTCGATGACCAAGCCGGTGACCGGGGTCGCGCTGATGCAGCTTTGGGAGGCGGGCAAATTCCGGCTCGACGATCCGTTGGCCAGATATCTGCCCGAATATGCCGACATGCGCGTTTATGCGGGAAAGGATGCGGCGGGGCAGCCGCGCTATGTCGCCGCCGAACGTCCGATCACGGTGCGCGACATCCTGCGCCACACCGCGGGCTTCGCTTATGGCGCGGGGCCGACCCCGGCGCATGACGCCTATGTCGCCGCCGCGCCGCTCGCGCTCGACATCGACCTTGCCGAAGCGAGCCGCCGCCTCGCGACCGTGCCGCTGCTCTACCAGCCGGGCAGCCAGTGGGAATATAGCATCGCGGTCGATGTCCAGGCGGCGCTGGTCGAGAAATTGTCGGGCCAGAACTTCGCCGACTATGTCCGCACGCATATCTTCGAGCCGCTCAAGATGACCGATACCGCGTGGCGCCAGCCCGACACGCGGCTGCCGCGCTTCGCCGCCATGTATGTCAGGCAGGACGGCAAGATGGTGCAGCAGGACGCCGCGACCGCGCGCACGCTCAATTTCCGGGACCACAAGCTGACCCCCGGCGGCTTCGGGCTCGCCTCGACGCTCGACGATTACCAGCGCTTCGCGCGCATGCTGCTGAACGGCGGCACCCTCGACGGCGTTCGCATCCTGAAACCCTCGACGGTAAAGCTGATGGTGAGCGACCAGCTCGACCCCGCGATCGAACAGCGCGCTTGGCTGCCGAGCAAGGGCCATGTCGGTTTCGGTTTCGACTTCGCGGTGCGCAAGGGCCAGCCGCTCACCGCCGAGGAAAGCCGCGGCGCGACGGGCGAATTTTTCTGGGACGGCATGGCCTCGACCCTGTTCTGGGTCGATCCGGCGAACAGGCTCACCGCGGTCTTCTTCGTCCAGACCCTGCCCTATGACGGCACGCTCCACCGCGATTTCCGCGCGGCGGTGTACGGGCCGGGGTATAAGGGTCCGCCCGGCGATGGTTAGTCGGCTTGCCTCTCGAACAACCGCGTCTATCGTGGCGCGATGAACGACCTCCATCGGATCATCGCTTTCTGCCTTCTCTGGGCATCTGTGCCTGTCGAGGTCTCTGCCGCTCCGGCCGTCGCAGCGCCCGCCGAGGCTCCAGAAAAAGCCCGATGGGAGGTCGACTATGGGGAAACCAAATGCCGGCTGATACGCCAGTTCGGTGAAGGCGACGGGGCCTATCGGTTGGCGATCGACCGCGACTGGACCTTTGGCGGCTACCAATGGGCGCTTTATGGTCAAGCGCTGCCGCTTCGCTCTTCGATGAAGTCGGTCGAGATTGCACTTGGGCCAGAGGGCGAAACTCGCCGTTTCAAGCTCGATGCCTATGCGGTCACCGAGGGCGAGCAGCCGAGGCTCGCGTGGCATGATGCCGATGGGCTTCTTTTTGGGGCATTGCGCGATGGCGATCATCTGCGCCTGACTGCGGCGCAGAAACTCGATGTGTCGCTGAAACTGCCGCGTCTGGGCGCCGCGATCAAAGCCCTCGAGACCTGCGAGAACGCCATGTTCACGGGTTGGGGTCTCGACGCAGGGCAGATTCGGTTGCTGTCCGTGCGCACCGAGCCGTCGAACAACGCCGGGCGGTGGGTTACCAACGACGATTATCCCCCGCGCGATTTCGCCAACAGGAATGAAGGTGTGACCACCTTTCTCGTGACCGTCGATGCCAAGGGTGAGGCCACCAACTGCCGCATCGTTGGAAGTTCGGGCTTTCCGAGCCTCGACAAGCGGACCTGCGAACTGGTGCTGATGCGCTCGGCTTTCAGACCTGCTCGGGACTCCGAGGGTCAGGCGGTCGCGAGCTTCTACATCAATCGCGTGTGGTGGCAGCTGCCCCGCTGACGCGTCATCGCCCTGTCATCGACCTGCGGTTGAGGCTCATGGCTTTGGTCCGCCATTCTGCATCAGCCATTTAGGAGATCACCCGTGTCTCAGCCCGACAAACGCGCCCTGCTCGCCGAAGGCCTTGCGGCCGGCGACGATGATATCGCGCTTCACGCGCGGCTTGTCGTTGCGGGGGTGTCGGCAGCGTCGGCGAAGTACGAGATCGACCGGCTCGGCAAGGACCCGATGGCGGCAATGCTGCGGCGGCAGGCGGCGGCGATGGCAAAGCAGCGCTGGATCTTCGCGAACCAGGACCGGCTGGCGCGCGAGGGTGATGGCGGGTTCGTACTAGACACGCTCGCCGCGCCCGCCCCCGATTTCTTCTATCGCCACTATTATGAGGCGGGACGTCCCGCGAAGCTCATCGGGCTGATCGACCATTGGCCCGCGCTGGCACGCTGGTCGCTCGACCATTTTGCCGCCGTTGCGGGCGACGCGGTCGTTGAGGCGCAGGTCGAGCGCGAGCGCGACCCCGATTATGAGCTCGCCAAGGACGACCACCGCCGGCTCGTCCGTTTCGCCGAGCTGATCGACTGGCTGCGCAAGGATGAGGCGAGCAACGACATCTACCTCACCGCCTATAATAGCGGGACCAACGCCGCGGCGCTGGTGCCCTTGTGGGACGATATGGCGCCGATCGACCTGCTCGACCCGCGCCCGCGCGACGGCTTTTTCTGGCTCGGGCCGCGGGGGACGCTGACCCCCTGGCACCACGACCTCACCAACAATCTGCTGGTGCAGGTGATGGGGCGCAAGCGCGTGCGGCTGGCGCCGCCCTGGGCGTTCGCGCGGATGAAGAACAGCCGCCATTGCTTCTCCGACTGGGGCAATGAACCGCTGCCTGCGGGCGCGGGCGATACCGACACACCGCCGGTGCTCGAAACCGTCATCGGGCCCGGCGAGGGCATCTTCCTCCCCGTCGGCTGGTGGCATCAGGTCGAGGCGCTCGACCTGTCGGCGAGCATGAGTTTTACCAGCTTTCGCCGCCCGAACATCCATGTAGAGGATTATGCTTCTTATGGAGAAATAGCCTGATGTCCCTTGTCCTCATCGCCCGCAACGACGGTGTCGCCACCGTCACGCTCAACCGTCCCGAGGCGATGAACGCGCTGTCGAAGGCGCTGCGCGCCGACCTTGCCGCCGCGATGCGCGAGGTCGCGGCCGACGACGGCATTCGCGCGATCATACTGACCGGGGCGGGCGAGCGCGCCTTCACTGCAGGGCTCGACCTCAAGGAACTCGGTGCCGACACGAGCAACCTCGGCGCCGCCAATGCGACGAGCGCCGACGAAAATCCGGTGAAGGCGATCGAGCTCTGCCCGCAGCCCGTGATCGGCGCGATCAACGGCGTCGCGATCACCGGCGGGTTCGAGGTCGCGCTGGCGTGCGATATCCGCATCGCGTCGACCAATGCGCGCTTCGCCGACACCCATGCACGCGTCGGGGTGATGCCCGGGTGGGGACTGTCGCAGAAATTGTCGCGGCTGATCGGTATCGGCCGCGCCAAGGAATTGTCGCTGACCGGCAATTTCCTCGACGCCGAAACGGCGTGCGCCTGGGGCCTTGTGAACCGCGTCGTCGCCCCCAACGACCTGCTGCCGGTCGCGCAGGCGCTGGCGCGCGATATCGCAAGCGCCGACCCCGCCATGGTGCGCGCCTATAAGTCGCTCATTGATGACGGCTATGGCCTGCCCTTCGGCGAGGCGATGGCGCTCGAACAGGCGCGATCGTCGGCGGCGAACCACAGCGTCAGCGCCGACGAAGTCGAAGCGCGGCGGCAGGCGGTGATGGAACGCGGCCGCGAACGCGCGGGGTGACGCCATTATCGCGATGGTAACGCCCCCGCGCTAATGCCGATTGCGGAGGGGCGATCGATGGCGTTCATGAGCGATTACCAGAAGGACCAGATCCGCGACGGCGAGATCCGGCGTTTCGAGCGCTGGTTCGTCGACACCGCGATGGGGCCCGCCTATCGCGGGCGCGACGGGCGGGTGCGCGGGGTGAAGGCCGAGGAGGTCGCACGCTGGCGCGCCGACCTCGAGGCGCATATCGATGCGATGATCGCAGGACTGCCGGTGCAGGCGCTCTGGGCGGTCGGCGGCTTGCTGGCCGTGGTATTCCTCGGCGGCTGGTTGCTCGACCTGCTCGTGATCCAGCCGCGTTTTCATGGCCCCGCGATCGGCCTCGCGATCTTCATCGTCGAGGCGGGCACGGTGGGGATCGAGGCATGGGATTATATCGGCGGCTGGCGCGAACGCCGCGACGCCATCGAAGCCACGGTCGCGCCGCGCGCGCCGCTGCCGATCGACCCGCAGAACCTCGGCAGCGGGCATAATTGGTACCAGAATGGCGTCTATGCGATCGCGGGACTGGTCATCGTCCTCGCATTGTTCGGCCATGTTGCCGGCGACGGGCTGATCGAGAGCGGCGCGTGGGGCTGGCTGATGCTGCTCGTGCCGATCGCCTGGGGGCTGCATTTCGCGGCGAAATGGCACGACCGCAGCGCGAAGGATCGCCTCCGCCGCTAGCGCTTCGCAGCCGATCGCGCGCCCGGGAATGATGGGCCTCGCCGCCGGCCGAACTCGCACGACCCAGATACCGGCGGTAGGCCTGCTTGACCGGGTGAAAGGCGAAAACGGCTTGCGGCGATCCGAAAAGCTTAGCATCGGCAGGTCATGACCGATCTCGATACCCTGCTCGCCGCTTTCATGACCCGCGCTGTCGGAGCCGGGACGCTCTCGGGCCTCGGCCGCTTGTCGGGCGGCGCGAACATGGAAAGCTGGGCCTTCGATTTCGCGGGCGCGCCCTATGTGCTGCGTCGCGCGCCGTCGGCCGAATATATGGCCGACCGCCCCTATGGCCATCCGACCGAGGCGGCGCTGGTCAAGGCCGCCTTTGCCGCCGGAGTGAAGGCGCCCGAGGTGGTCGGCGTGCTCGCCGACGGCGACGGCATGGGCACCGGTTATGTGATGAAACGCGTGATCGCCGAGGTCAGCCCGGCGAAGATCCTGCCCGCGCCGCCGGCCTCGCTCGTCGCCGACATGGGACGCGAGTTGGCGCGCATCCACGCGATCCCCGCCGCCACCATTCCCGACGCGATCCCGCACATGGACACCGCCGAGGCGCTCGCCGAACTCAAGGCGCGTTTCCTGACCTATGGCGGCGACCGCCCGGCGATCGCGCTCGCGATCAAATGGTGCGAGGATCACCTGCCGACCCCCGCGCCGCCGGTGCTCGTCCATGGCGACTATCGCATGGGCAATATCATGGTCGACGGTGACGGCCTCGCGGTCGTACTCGACTGGGAACTCGCGCATCGCGGCGACGCGCATGAGGATCTCGCCTTTGGCTGCATGACCGTGTGGCGCTTCGGCCAACTCGACAAGCCCGCTTATGGCGTCGGCAGCCTCGAGGACCTGTTCGCCGCCTATGAGGCGGCGGGGGGCGCTCCTGTCGACCGCGACCGCTTCCGCTTCTGGCTCGTCTATCGCACCCTGTGGTGGGCGCTCGGTTGCCTCCAGATGGGGCAGGCGTGGCGCAGCGGCGCCGACACCACAGTCGAACGCGTCGTCGTCGGGCGGCGCACCGCCGAGCAGGAACTCGACCTCATCGCACTGCTCGAAGAGGAAGCCCCCGAAACCGAACGCGCTCGCGCGCTGCCGTCGCCGCCCGCCGAGGCGTCCGAACCCGCCGGCGAGCCGACCAACCGCGAGATCGTGCAGGCGGTGCGCGACTGGATCGAGGGCGCGATCAAGCCGGCATCGCAAGGCCATGCGAAGTTCGAGGCGGTCGTCGCGATGAATGCGCTCGGCATCGTCATGCGCGACCTGGAGGCCGGGACGCGCGCCGAGGATGCCGCACTGTCGGAGGCGCTGATGGCGGGCACGACGAGCCTCGCCGAACCCGGCCTGCTCTCAAAGCTGCGCCGCGCGGTGCTCGACAAATGCGCGGTCGACAGCCCCAAATATGCCGCGCTCGCCGCGGCGCGCACCCGCTGGGGCGGATGACCGCCACAGGGCATCCACTCTGGATTCAACTTCGCGATTATCGCGTCGGCCCCGCCGATGCGGCGCTGGGCTTCGAGGCGCGGCTGGCGCGCGAGAATGGCTGGTCGGCGGATCATGCCGCCACGGTGATGGACGAATATCGCCGCTTCCTGTTCCTTGCGATGACCGCAGGCCATATGGTCGTGCCGTCCGATGCGGTCGATCAGGCCTGGCACCTGCACCTCACCTATAGCCGCGATTATTGGGACCGGCTGTGCGGCGAGGTGCTGGGGTCGCCGCTCCACCATGGTCCGACCGCCGGGGGCGGCGAAGAGGGGCAGCGCTACGCTCATTTTTACGCCGAAACGCTTGCGAGCTACGAGCGGCTGTTCGGCACCCTGCCGCCCGAGGTCATATGGCCCTCGGCGTGGCGGCGCTTTCATGTCGATCCGCAGGCGCGCCGCGTCGCGCTCGCCGACGTCTGGATCGTCCCGCGCCGCGCCGTTCGGCTTGGCGCCGCCGTCGTCGCTGTGATAGCGCTGGCCGGGGTTGCGCTGTGGATGGGGGGAGGCGCGTGAGATGAATCCGCTCGATTGGGACCCGGTGGCGTTCATCGGGGTGTATTTCCTGTTGCTGACGATCGTCGGACCGGTCGCCTGGCTGCTGCCGCGGCTGCTCCGCCCCGACGGCCGGACACAAAAGCTCCGCGATCCCGACAGCCTCGCCTATCTCGCCGGGCGCGAGGCGCGCTTTGCCGACACCGTCGCGACGCGCATGGTCGCCACGGGCGTGATCGCGGTGGAGGGCAAGGCGCTCCGGCCGGCGGGCGCCACGGCCGAGTCGGGCGCCGAACGCGCGGTGCTGGCGCTTCGCGCGCCGTTTCGCTGGGATGCGATCGCCTTCGCGCTCCGCCCCGAAGCGTCGGCGCTCCACCGCCGGCTGATATCGGCCGGACTGCTGCTCGACAGCGATGAGCGCCGCCGCCTGAGGCTGCTCGCCATCGCCCCCTATCTGGCGCTGCTGCTGCTCGGCGCGATCCGGCTATTATCGGACATCGCGAGGGGCGGGCCGCTGTTCGTGCTGTCTTTCATGATGCTGATGACCCTGATCCCGATGGCGCTCCGCTGGCGCTTCGTCAGCGACCAGACGCGCGCCAGCCGCGCGGCGCTCAAGGAAGCGCGGCGCGAGAACCAGCGGCTGCGCCGCGCCCCGACGCTGCGCGAAAGCGACCTCGCCGTCGCGCTGTTCGGCACCAGCGTCCTCGCGGGGTCGGAGCTCGCCGCCTTCTACGCGCTGCGCAACCCGCACAACTCGACCGAGGGCCCCAATTCGAGCGGCAGCTGCGGCGGCGACAGCGGGTGCGGCAGCGGATGTGGCGGCGGGGACTGACGGCGCGTCTAAAAGATTAGCTTACGAAGCATTTTGCGCTTTTGCGGCTCGCCGAACGCTGGCAAGGCGGAGGCGACAGCCATGGGAGAAACAAGATGGATTTTGCCGTACCGGCCGATTTGCAGGCCTATCTGGACGAACTCGACGCCTTCATCGAAGCCGAGATCAAGCCGCTCGAACTCGCCGACGACAATATCCGTTTCTTCGACCATCGCCGCGAACATAGCCGCACCGACTGGGACAATCAGGGGCTGCCGCGCCACGAGTGGGAGCAGTTGCTGAAAGCCGCGACGCGCAAGGCCGATGCTGCAGGGCACTGGCGCTTCTCGGCGCCCAAGAAGTACGGCGGCAAGGACGGTAGCAACCTGTGGATGGCGGTGATCCGTGAGCATTTCGCCGCCAAGGGCCTCGGCCTTCACAATGATTTGCAGAACGAGCACAGCATCGTCGGCAATTTCCCCTTCGTCGAGATGTTCGAACAGTTCGCGCAGAACGACGAGCAGAAGCAGGAGTTCATCCTCGGCGGATTCGAGGGCAAGCGCCGCACCGCCTTCGGCCTCACCGAACCCGATCACGGGTCGGATGCGACGCATATGGAAACGCGCGCGGTGCGCGAGACGCGTGACGGGGTCGAGGGCTGGCTGATCAACGGGCGCAAGATGTGGATCACCGGCATGCATGTCGCGACGCATTGCGCGACCTTCTGCCGCACCGACGGCAAGGACGGCGATGCGAAGGGCATCACCTGCCTGCTCGTGCCGACGGGCACCGAGGGCATGACGGTCGACGAATATATGTGGACCTTCAACATGCCGACCGACCATCCGCGCATGACCTTCACCGATGTGTGGGTGCCCGACAGCGCGCGGCTCGGCCCGGTCGGCGGCGGGCTGTCGATCGCGCAGAGCTTCGTTCACCAGAACCGCATCCGCCAGGCGGCCTCGTCGCTCGGCGCCGCGGTCTTCTGCATCGAGGAAAGCGTGCGTTACGCGCGCGAACGCAAGCCCTTCGGCGAGGCGCTGGCGCGCAACCAGGCGATCCAGTTCCCGCTCGTCGAACTCGCGACGCAGGCTGAAATGCTGCGCCTGCTGATCCGCAAGACCGCGTGGGATATGGACAATATGCCGCACAAGGACATCGAGCGGAACCTCAGCGACAAGGTCAGCATGTGCAATTACTGGGCGAACCGCCTGTGCTGCGAAGCCGCCGACCGGGCGATGCAGGTGCATGGCGGCATCGGCTATTCGCGCCACAAGCCGTTCGAGCATATCTATCGCCACCACCGCCGCTACCGGATCACCGAGGGCGCCGAGGAAATCCAGATGCGCAAGGTCGGCGCATACCTGTTCGGCTATCTTGGTCCGCGCCGCGAGACGCTGGGCAAGATCTGACCTAGCTATGGACTCTCCTCCTCCCGTTGCGGCATGATGCGTCGCAAATCAAAACGGGAAGAGGAGAGAGCCATGGCCGAGGCCGATCGCAAGCCGGATGCGGCGCCGTTCCGCGTCTATCGGGGAATCGATGCGCCCGATCTTAATGAGACCGAGAAGATGACGCTTGCGGGGCTGACCCCGATCGTCGAGGCGGGCATCGGTCGCTGGGTCGAGGCCGGGGTCGGCGAGGGCAATGTCACCAAGGTGCTGTTTTCGCTGCCGCATATGAGCCTGACTTATGCCTGGTTCAAAAGCGGCTTCGCGCTGCCGCTGCACAGCCATGACGCCGACTGCCTCTATTATATCATCGCCGGGTCGCTCAAGCTCGGGACCGAGGAGCTCGGCGCGGGCGACGGTTTCTTCGTCGGGCGCGACGTGCCCTATACCTACAAGCCCGGGCCCGAGGGGGTCGAGGTGCTCGAATTCCGCACCGTCGATGCCTTCGACATGAAATTCCAGGGGCGAACCGAGGCCTATTGGGACAAGATCGTCGCGGGCATGGACGCGGCGCGCCCGAACTGGAGCGCCGAGAAACCGCCGTCGCAGCACTGACCCCGCGTCAGCGCTTGCGCACGAACTCCGCGCGCAGCACCAGCCCTTTGATGCCGTCGTGGCGGCAGTCAATTTCCTGCGCGTCGCCGGTCAGCCGGATCGACCTGATGACGGTGCCGACCTTCAGCGTCTGGCCCGCACCCTTCACCGTCAGGTCCTTGACCAGCACCACCGAATCGCCGTCGGCGAGCAGGTTGCCGACCGCGTCGCGCACCTCGGGCCCTGCTGCCGCCGCCGCCTCGCGTGCCGCTACTTCGCTCGCGGGCAGCCATTCGCCGCTCGCCTCGTCATAGACATAATCTTCGTCGCTCATCGGCGCTCCCTGCGCGCCGATCGCGCCGCGGTCAATCGCGCTTGGCATATCGGATATCCATGATAGGTTTCTCCCTGAAACGAAAAAATCGGGAGAGCGGACATGCATGATCTGGTGATTCGCGGCGGCACCGTCGTCGATGGAACGGGCGGCGACGCCTTTGTTGCGGACATCGCGATCGACGGCGACCGCATCGTCGCCATCGGGCAAGATCTTGGCAAGGGTCGCGAGGAAATCGACGCCGCGGGCAAGGTCGTCACCCCCGGCTTCGTCGACGTCCACACCCATTATGACGGCCAGGCGACGTGGGACCAGGAAATGGCGCCGTCGAGCTGGCACGGCGTCACCACGGTCGTCATGGGCAATTGCGGCGTCGGCTTCGCGCCCGCCAAGCCCGACCGCCACGAATGGCTGATTTCGCTGATGGAAGGCGTCGAGGACATTCCCGGCACCGCGCTGGCCGAGGGCATGTCGTGGGACTGGGAGACCTTTCCCGAATATATGGACGCGCTCGAGAAACTGCCGCGCACCGTCGACGTCGCCTGCCACGTCCCGCACGGCGCAGTGCGCGCCTATGTTCTCGGCGACCGCGAAAAGCCGGGTGCGATCCCGACCGACGCCGATATCGCCGAAATGTCGCGCATCGTCGAGGAAGGCGTGCGCGCGGGCGCGCTCGGCTTCTCGACCAGCCGCACCGTGCTGCACAAATCGATCGACGGCGAACTCGTCCCCGGCACCACCGCGACCGCCGAGGAACTGGTCGCGATCGGCCGCGCGATGGGGCGCGTCGGTTATGGCGTGTTCGAAATGGCGAGCGACATGAAGCGCGAGTGGAACGAGTTTCAGTGGATGGGTGACCTCAGCCGCGAAACCGGGCTGCCGGTGACCTTCGCCGCGCTCCAGTCGATCGCCAAGGAACTGCCGCTTGAGGAGCAGATCGAGGAGATGCGCAAACAGAATGCGACCGGCGCGAACATCGTCGCGCAGATCGCGCTGCGCGGCAACGGCGTCATCATGGCCTGGCAGGGCACGGTGCATCCCTTCCGCTTCAAGCCGGCGTGGAACGAGATCATCGACCTGCCGTGGGACCAGCAGCTCGCGCATCTCAAGGACCCGGCGTTCCGCACCCGCATGACGCAGGAGGCCAATGTCTGGCCCGAAAGCGACATCCTCGACTTCTTGAAGGTCGTCGCCGAGGGCTGGCCGGTTCATTTCGAGATGGACCCCGACTTCAACTATGAGCCGCGGATGGACGAAAGCATCGCGCATCGCGCCGCGGCGGCGGGCGTGACGCCGTCCGAATATGCCTATGACCTGCTCATGAAGGACGACGGCAAGGGCTTCATCTATTTCCCGATCCTCAACTACCGCGACGGCAACCTCAATT